>Ga0315314_1000102_pt1 | contig 119088 bp, 111 predicted proteins | sample TDP9_MG_FD_203631 | JGI IMG/M metagenome (GOLD analysis project Ga0315314, IMG submission 203631) | Freshwater sediment microbial communities from Lake Towuti, South Sulawesi, Indonesia - TDP9 | ecosystem: Environmental > Aquatic > Freshwater > Lake > Sediment | place: Indonesia: South...
CGAAACAGGAAGCGTTGGAGGCTTTTGAGGAACTCTACCTAAAGCCTAAGGGGATGTCTTTTAATATCAGCGATTGGCAAATACTACAAGGAAACACCTAGTCCACTTATTTATGCTACAGTACAATACCTTCTTCCAAAGGTTTAATGACAAGTTACTATAAATAAACAACATAAACTATTCTATTCAAGTGTCCAATACTACCTTTTAATATCAATAAAGCCCAGATAAAAAAAGAAAAAATAGGTTAAAGAGCTATTTTTTGGCTTTAGCTTTTTCTTCTTCTCTCAACTCCCTTTTTAGAACCTTCCCCGTGGCACTAATCGGTAGCTCCTTCCTAAACTCGATCATCTTCGGAACCTTGTACGGTGCCAGATTCTTCTTCAGCGACTGCCTCATCTCCTCGGCAAGCTGGGGGCTCTCCTTGTATCCCTCTTTCAAGGTAACATACGCTTTAACAACCTCGCTGCCGAGTCTATCAGGGTCGGGGATGCCTATCGTTGCAGCCATATTAACTGCGGGATGCTGATACAAAAAGTCGTCAACCTCCCTTGAGGCAACCTTATACCCGGAAACGTTGATTATGTCCTTTTTCCTGTCCACAATGTAGAAGTAGCCATCCTCATCCATGTAGCCTATATCTCCAGTGAAGTACCAGCTATCTTTCAAAGCCTTCTCGGTTTCCTCTGGCTTCTTCCAGTAACCCTTATAGAAAACCTGAGGTCCGCTAGCCACAAGCTCTCCGGTCTCACCTACGGGAAGCTCTTCAGTCCCCGTTTCAATGTCTACAACCTTAACTATGGTGTCTGGTAGAGGAATACCTACTGAGCCAACCTTCTTTAAGCCCTCAGCCGGGTTCGCAGTAACCACGGGACTAGCTTCGGTCATTCCCCAAACTTCGAGCACAACTCCTTCGGTTTTGCTGTTATACTCGTTTATGATTTCTGGGGGAAAGGGTGCGGCTCCGCTTATGAACATTCTCGCCTTTCTTATATCTGATTGCTGGAATTTTGGGTGTCTCAGCAGCATGAGGTAGATTGTGGGGACATTACATAACACCGTGGGGTGGTGCATGTCGATCAGGTTTAGTGTTCCTTCAATATCCCTAGGGTTAGCTACGAGGATTTGGGCGGCTGCCATAGAGACACATACTATGTTAAATTCTAGGCCTGCGAGGTGGAAGAATGGGAAAGATGAACAAACAATATCCCTACCTTTCTCAATTTTTATCCAGCTTTGGAGCTGGGTGGTGTTCGCAACAATGTTAGCGTGAGTGAGAATTGTTCCCTTAGGCAGTCCAGTTGTACCAGCAGTATACTGGAGTAGAGCCCAATCCTCCCTTGGATTTATTTTCACCTTCGGAGGTTTCGGCTCGTGTTTCAGCAGGCTGAGGAACGGTGTTGCTCCTTTAACCTCCGCGGGTGTGGGCAGGGGGCCTTCTGGCGGGAAGTCACCTAGTCCTGCCACTATCACGTTTTTCAAGCTGGTTTCCCCTCTTATTTCCTGTACTTTGGGCAGGAGTAAATCAAGGGACACAATGGTTTCAGCATCGGAGTCATCTACAATGTACTTTATCTCCCTCGGAGTGAGCAGAGGGTTGATTCCCGTCGGCACCGCCCCAATTTTAAAACTCCCGTAGAGAGCTATCAGATACTGCGGCATATTGAGACATAATATGCAAACTCGATCTCCCTTTTTCACTCCCGAGTCTGCGAGAGCAGCAGCGAACCTATTTACGTAGTCGCCAAACTCACTGAACGTTATTTTCCTTTTACCTGAAAACATCCCAGGGCTCTGTGGAAATTCCCTCACAGTAGCATCCATCAAGTCGGACACAGATATTTTTGGATACTTAATCGTCTCAGGAACAAAAGGATCATAATTCTTCAACCAAGGTTTCTCTTCATATTCTCCAATAGACAAATTTCTCCCTCCAAAAAATCACATACTCGTGGTGATATAGGTCATATATAATAAAATTAGTATATAAAGATTTTATATTTTATGCTGTATTCAAAGATCAAAGGGTTCTCTCTCGCTTCTATTGGAGAATCCGGGAAACAAATCCTTTTTTTACTGGTCGGGAAGAGTTTCAAAAATAAGAAAAAAGGTGTTTAGAAAAGGATTGAAGTTTTAATCGTGTCTGAAAGCTATTTTTGTTGATTTGTACTTTTTCTTGTCCATCTGTGCTTCAAAAGCCTTCTTCCATTCTTCTAGTTTGTAGGTTTTTGTGAGTAAAGGCTTGTTGTTTACCTTTCCTTCCTTCATCATCTCCAGCGCAACGTCGAATGAGGTTCTCGCAGATTGCGGCTCAAGCGCGTAGGAATAAACGCCGTATATTTTGAGTTCTTTCATGCTGAACATGGTAAGGTCTATTTTAGCCTCTCCTGTCATACCTACGAATATGATGTCTCCGCCTTGCCTCGTCACGGCGATAGCGTCTCGAAGAGTTTGCTCGCTTCCCACTCCTTCATAGCACTGATCCACACCCACACCGGTTTCGATACCTATCTCCAAAACTGGGATCTGGCCCCTCTCCAAGCAGTATACTTTATCCGCTCCCAGCTCCTCAGCTATTTTAGCCTGATACTCAAACTCGCTAGAAACATAAATCTTCTCTGCTCCCATTACCCTGTTCGCCTGAATAAGCTGCAACCCAATAGTTCCCGCTCCAATTACTCCCACCCTTTTTCCTGATGGATTCCCGATATAGCAAGAATGAACCGCTACAGCCAGAGGTTCCGTTAGAGTTGCTTCCTCATCAGTGATGTTGTCGGGAACCTTGTAAACCTTCGACTTGTGAGCCAAGAAATACTCCGCGAATCCTCCACCATTTAGCTGGCTGTACCCTAAACCGCTGCCAGTTTTGGCAAGGTTATAACAGAGGTTGTAGCGACCCAACTGACACATCTTACAGGGCTCCACACCCAACTCCGCGCATCCGCCCAACGCATCTACAGTTACTCTATCCCCTACTTTGAAGCCTTCTACACCATCGCCGACCTCTTCAATTGTTCCTACCACTTCATGACCAAAAATGGTTGGTTTCGCGATGAAATCCGTCAAAATGGGCATCTTCCTCTTGATAATTCCAATATCGGAACCACATATCCCACAAAGAATAGTTTTTATCGAAACCCAGCCCTTTTTAGGCACTGGTTTTTCAACATCTTTTAACTGGAATCCCTCGGGAAAATGCCCACCATCCCAAACAAGAGCCTTCAACAAATCCACCTCTTAATATTCATAAAAAACACTAGATTGAGATAATTACGAGTAATAATTATAAAAATATATTTCTTCGCAAAAATGAGGCGTCTTTGAGGAATGGGCTTTCTTGCTTAAATTTTTGGAAATTTATGGAGAAATTGTACAATATGTTTATTATTTCGAAATTTCATATTTTTTCGGAGGATAAGATTTTGGTTGAAAATTCGATTGTTCATCGGAAGTTTACTTTAACGATACCTAAAAGTGTTAGGGAGGAGCTTAACATAAGAGAGGGGATGGAGATACTGTGGCGTGTAGAAGGTAATAAAATTATTCTTGAGCCTAAGACGTTCAGAAACCTACACGGAATATTCAAGGGCACAGCTAGGTATACGACCGAAAAAGACAAGCAAGAAGTGGAAACAGTTTTCCTACGTGATGGAGCAGAAGAATAAGCGAAAGACTCAGTGACTTAACAGTGCTCATAGCGTACAGCTTCGATGGTGATACAAACCATGAAAATGCTGAATGCTTCTTTGAAGAAGCGGAGAGGAAAGGAATGCAGGTATCAATTGTGTCGACTGTAGCCATGGAGGCAGAAGCTATTTGGATGACAGGAAAAATTGATGTGGAGTTAAAGCCATGGCTGCAGTTTATTGAAAACATCCTTCGAAACCCACTCCTTCAAAAGGAGCCTCTAACCCCCGAACTCTTCGCTGAACACGCGAAGCAGTACCGACTTTTCGGAGGAAAATACACCTATTTCGACTCCTTTCACGTTGCAGCAGCAAGAATCCTCAAACAAAAACTAGTAACAACAGACAAACAAATATTAAGTGACGCAGACATTCCATCAGAAGACCTCAAAACCTATACTCAATAATCTGGGCTGATATCTTAATTATTTAGAATTCTCAATTTTCATTGTATAAATGTGTGATAACTGTTTCTTATAAAAATTTTTTTATTTTTCTCTATATATTATATCTCTTTATTTGCAGAATTCAAGGACACATTCTCTAGTAAAGTGAACTGCCTTTTAGAGAACCCAAGATTGGAAGGAGACAAGAATCCTAGCAAAAGAAGAAAAGGTGGAAAAAGGGTTCTGAGTTAAGTAGTCTTTAGTGGACGTACGTCACTCTTGGACTTCACCATTCTCGTCTTCCTCGCGAGTTCATCGAAGGCACATCATTGAACTCCGTCCCGGTCTGGTCGAACCCGCCTCACGCATCTTCTCTCGGACCCTTTCGAGTGGGAGGTCATCTGCGTGGAGAAAGTCCCTCCATCTTTAGTTTTATGTTATTCTTCTTCTCTTGCTTCTCCATTCGGAGCTTATTTTTTGAGTCCTCCACATTCGGAGCACACGTATTATATGGAGATGTTAACTATTTATGTTTAATCTTTCTAGCCTCAATCTCGGGGTTGAACCATTATAAGTGGTGACAAGTGCAGTCTACCCATAAGATAATGAATGTACACTTAAGACCACATAAGTCTATAATCCGAAACTGTTACAGACGGCGTAAATAAGTTATAAATGAACGGGATGTTATGAAATTGTTAAATTAGGGGAATGAAAAATGGATGGTTGGATAAAGCAATTGCGATATAATCCATTATCTAGCCTCATGCGTTCAGAAAATAAGGCCCTATTGTTTTTTGTGAGGCGTGATTTATTATCAGAAAAGGATACGCCTGTACAGGATTTATGGAATTTACCGGTTGTAACAAAAATCATTAGTAAACAATTGGATGATGGTGCCTGGAAATATCCCGGTGGCAGAGCACATGTTCGTTCAGAACAAAATTATTATCAGCTTGAAACCTACCGAATCTTAGGTGAACTCGTAGAAAAATACGGTTTCACCAGAGAACATTCTGCGATAAAAAGGGCTGCCGACTTTCTTTTTAGTTTCCAGACGGAAGAAGGCGACATTAGAGGTATTTACGGGAACCAATACACTCCAAATTACACCGCAGGGATAATGGAACTTTTAATCAAAGCAGGTTACGACAATGATCCCCGCATAGAAAAAGGATTCAAATGGCTTATTTCTATTCGCCAAAACGATAGAGGCTGGGCCATACCCTTAAGGACAGTTAATGCCAAACTTGACATAGAAACAATGAATGGTGATACGATAAAACCAGATTTATCAAAACCCTCCTCTCATTTAGCAACCGGTATAGTGCTACGCGCTTTTGCAGCCCATGAAAAATATCGGAAGTCAAACGAGGCAAAAGCTGCAGGTAAGCTTCTAATTTCACGTATGTTTAAATCTGATAAATATACCGACCGTGGAGACCCTAGTTATTGGACCAAATTCACGTTCCCCTTCTGGTTTACAGATTTACTATCTTCACTCGATTCCCTTTCATCATTAGGATTCACAATAGACGAACCACAGATTGACAAAGCGATTGAATGGCTAATTACTAGGCAAAAAGAAAACGGACTTTGGGAGTTAAAATTGTTGAAAGCCAAGTCAGATAAAGATCTCAATTTGTGGATAGGTTTGATAATTTGCAGACTGTTAAAAAGATTTTACAAATAATAAGACCAAATTATTTGGGCACGGACGGCTTTTTTCAATACTTTACACCGAACCGAATTGCTCCGGTGGTGTCTCATTCTAGAACCTTACCTATTAGAATATTGAGAAAAAATTAACAAGAAAGAATGTTTTAAATTAAAAAAATGATTTTATTTAAAAGCTATTAATAGAACATAAAATAGTCTCGCCAGTAATAGCAATATCCCACAAACAAAAACTAATTATACGAGCCAAAAAATAATATCTTTTTTAAAGCCGGGTCAAAAATTTTAGACCAGATTAATATTCTCGGATACAATTTTATACTTCTTATTTCACTGAATATACAAGCATTATCCAAAGAAGGCTGATTTACACTAAACCTTAAAAATCCAACTCCAACGTGAAGTATGGTGATGTTCATGGATTTTGAGTTTCCACCCTATCGCCCGCCATCCGAGGCTTACAGTATGCTCATCAGGGTGACTCGAAACTGCCCCTGGAACAGATGTGCTTTTTGTATTATGTATAAGGGTCAAAAATTCTCGAGGAGACCAGTGGAAGACGTTAAGAATGATATATCAATGGCGGCCGAGGTGTACGGGGAGAGACCCACAATGTTCTGGGCAGACAGCAATTCCATCGTTCTAAAAACCGAGGAACTGGAAGAAATTCTAAACCACACCTATAAGATTTATCCGAACTTGGAGAGAATAACCAGCTACGCCCGCGCGAAAACTATTCTCCATACAAAAACCGTGGAAGAATTGAAAAAACTGCATGAGGTGGGTCTCACTAGGCTCCACTTGGGCCTTGAAACCGGAGACGACTGGCTTTTGAAATTCATAAACAAGGGTGCAACTTCGGAGGAAATGATTAAAGCTGGAAGAATGGTGGTGGAATCTGGAATTCATCTCAGCGAGTATGTGATTCTGGGTTTGGGCGGAGTGGAGAGAAGCCAGGTACACGCAAAGGAAACGGCCAAAGTATTAAACCAGATAGATCCCGCTTTTATTCGCGTCCGCACACTAATACCCGTACCCACAACCCCCTTACACGAATCCTTCCAAAAAGGAGTTCTTCATCTGTGCTCCCCCTTGGATGTTTTAAAAGAAACCAGAACATTGATCGCCGGGCTGGAGGTTAACAGCGAGTTTGTGAGCGACCACGTTTCCAACTACTTAACAGTCGAAGGCAAACTACCCGAAGACAAGGACACCATGTTAGAGTTTCTAGACTCTCACATTGAACTTCTGGAGGTAGACCCTGAGACCGGGAAAAAACTTCTCCAACCAGAATACCTAAGAAGGCTTTAAAAGAATCTAGTTTAAGAATCTCGTTCAAAAATATTCGAAGAATATTTTTAGGATTTCCCTCAAATCCTCTATTACTAAGTCCGCACTCTGCACAAGTTCTTCTGCCGGCTTGTAGGCGACACCCAGACCAGCCGCCGATAGAAAGGATTTGTCAAATCTACTATCCCCCACCGCAATACACTCATCAAGCTTAAAACCGTAGGATTTCGCAACCTTTTCAAGGGCTTTCTCCTTTTTCAATAGATCCACTCTTAAAATTCCCTCACCCATCAAAAAACCGTTATTATCTACCCTTAGACCATTCGCCACAGTACACTTTACTCCCAATTTGTCTCCCACGTCCTTAGCTCTGATGTCTATGCCCGCCGATACGATACAAATCTTTAGTCCCAAGTCTTTCAGCTTTTTTATGACGGACTTGGCGTGTGGCTGGAATTCATAATCCAAAAGAACCCTTTTAATCTCGTCGATGTGTGGCGGTGGTTGCCAGAGCTTGATGTCCCTTCTCATAAACTCTGCGTAATCGATTTTTTTCTCTATGTAGTCTCTCAAATTTGCCTGGTTTTCTACACCGAAATGTTCATGCAGTTTTTGCCAACTATTGAGACCAGAGATGACTGTACCATCCATGTCGAAAACAATTAAGCGGTATCCCCTCAAACTTCTCTTCACCAAAACTTTATGGTTGATTCTTCTTTCATTTGGTTAGCCTCTGAACTTATCTATTTAATCTCCTTTATGGATTCGTCGAGAATATTTAATCCTATGTTTAGGAGTTCCTCTTCTATGATGAGCGGTACTAGAATTCGAATAACATTGTCATAGATGCCACATCTCAGCGTAAGCAATCCCTTTTTATTACAAATTTCAACAAGCCTTTTGGTTTCCTCGTCTGCCGGCTCTTTAGTCTTTCTATCCCTGACCAGCTCTATGGCAGCCATTGGTCCCTTCCCTCTTACGTCCCCTATGATTTCGTGTACGTCCTGCATCTCGTGTAGTCTTCTAAGTATGATTTTTCCTATCTTTTGGGTATGCTTGAGATTATTTTGAATAATTTCAATAGTTTTTAGTGCGGCGGCGCATGAAACAGGGTTTCCCCCGAATGTGGTTCCTAGACCTCCCTTTTGTGGTGCGTCCATTATTTCGGATTTGCCAACGGTTGCACTAATTGGGAAACCCGAGGCAACAGATTTTGCTAAGGTGATCATATCCGGCACTACTCCGTAATTCTCAATGGCAAACATTTTACCTGTTCTTCCCATTCCCGCCTGAACCTCGTCGTCTATTAGCACTATTCCATACTCGTTGCATATTTTTCTGAGTCCAGGGAACCAGTCGTCTGGCGGAACTATGAAGCCTCCTTCTCCCTGTATGGGTTCGGCAATTATGGCTGCGATCTCTTCTGGAGCGTAGCGAACTGTGAATCCCTCCTCGATAGCGTGAAGACATCTCAGTCCGCAGCTCGGGTACTCCAAACCGTAACGGCAACGGTAGCAGTAAGCATAAGGATATCGATCCATATTATGGATGTATGCGTCAAAACCGAGCTTGTAAGGCTTGACCTTACTCGTGAGAGCTAAACCTAAACGTGTTCTGCCATGGAAAGCGTTTTCAAAAGTGATAATTATGGGTCTCTGCGTGTAATATTTGGCAAGCTTTACTGCGTTCTCATTCGCCTCCACTCCGCTGTTAATTAGGAGAACCTTTTTGTCAAAGGATCCGGGGGTAATCTCGCAGAGCTTCTCAGATAATCTTATGTAGCTCTCGTATGGCATAATCTGGTAGCAGGTATGTATGAGTTTTTCTGCTTGGTCTTGAGCCGCCTTAACAACCTCTGAGGGGCAGTGACCCGCATTTATGGTCCCTATGCCTCCTGTAAAATCGATGTAAACATTGCCATCCACATCCCTTAAAAGAGCACCTTTAGCCTCCTCAACAAAAATATTGTTATCCATACCCAGACTTTGGGTAACATATTTCTCGTGAAGTTTCCACAATTCTCTCGATTTAGGCCCTGGAAGTTCCGTAACAATCTTAGGTCTCTGCAACTGTTTCAAGTTTTCACCAACCATTAATAAGATAATGAGCCTAATTTTTCAATTTTTTAATGAAAATTATAATACTATCCTAAGAATCATAGCTAGACTCGAATCTCTAAATATCTACCCTTATTATTATTCTTTGTTTAAAACACTTTTGATTGTATTTTTAGAAGACAGCATAATGACCTAAGGATAAATAAAATGAAGAATATGAACTGGCAGCAATTGCGTTGGATAAATTCAGTCTTAATAAACGAGTAGCTAAAATCTGCACTCGACGAATCAAAAATAGAAACTTAGCAAAAAATTATTAAGTCAGAGCAATTATTTGCAGTGAGCCGCAGCAGTTGCATTTTCCTACTACTACACCCTCATCAAAAATGTTGGTGTCTTCCCAGACCTCTATCCTATCGCAGCTCGCCACGTAGAAAGTGGGGTTATTGCACTTACACTTGCATTCATCGGTGTAACTAGGCTTACCACATTCCTCTAATATGGAGAGGTACTCCTTCTTCTGTCCACAGACTGAACACTGAAGCCAGACGATTCCATAGAAATCTATCGGTGAATCCCCGTTCCAGTGTTCCCGGGTTACCTTAAAAGGCACCAAACCACACTTATCACACTCTGCCTCAACGTACACATGGGTATTCTCCGAATGGTTATCTGCCCCAATTTTTTCTCTGGCAAACCTTTCTAGATCCATCAAATTCGGTTTTTGCATAAGCAATCACCTTCTTTCTTTTAGATGAGCACTAGTTCATTCACAGACAAGTTTTGGCGAACACATCAACCAAGTCCAAAGGGATAACCACAGCTTCGGTCTTTGTACCTATCTGGAATCCCAATAATAGTAAGGTGTTCAGTATATGAGACTTTCGCATCAAACACACTACCGGAACAAAATGAATTTAAATCAAAGTGGATATGTAGTGTAGATATTCTGATTCATGTTTTACTCATCTTTTAAGGTTGTTGGTCTGTATGAAACAGACTCGTATTTTTATCTTTTTTTCCATGCATATATAAACTTTTAACATGTTTCCTAATTTATTCTAGTAATGGGAAATAGTTAAGTTAGGTTTCACCTTACTTGAATTAGTATATACATGAAAATTGTCATTTGGAAGAGGTGCTTTTATGCGTGTTGTAGTTCTTGGAGGAGCTGGGCTCGTTGGGTCTGCTGTTGTAGATGATTTGGTCAGGAGTGGTGTCGACGAGGTTTTGGTTGCGGATTTGAATCTACATGCAGCCCAGGAGGTCGTTGAAAAGTACAGGAAGGCTGATTCCAAGGTTTCCGCACAGTTTGTTGACGCTAATGTACATAAGAGCTTGGTTGATGTTATTTCTGGGGCGGATGTGGTTTCAAGCAATATCGGACCATTCTACGAGTACTGCACCAAGGTTGTCGAGGCGGCCATAGAAGCAAAAGTTAACCTAGTAGACATTTGCGACGACTTCGACGCTGCGGAAGAAGCCTTCAAACACGACTCACAGGCCAAGAATGCGGGAATAACCGCCTGTATAGGCTGCGGAGCAAGCCCCGGACTAAGCAACATGGTCGCCAAGTACGCTTCTAGCAAAATGGACAAAGTGGAAGACATTCAAATAGCTTGGGCGGTGAGCGTCCGTGACACTGGAGGTCCCGCCGCGAACTATCATATCCTTCACTCTTTGAGTGGCGATGTTCCCACTTTTCGCAATGGTAGGGTAAAGTATATCGAGGCCGGATCGGAGAAAGAACGCGTGAAATTCCTTGACCCTATCGGAGAAGTGGAGGTTTATAGCTTCGGTCACCCCGAACCCCTCACCCTGCCTCGCTTCATCAAAGGCGTAAGGAACGTGAGCATAAAGGGAGCAACACTCCCCATATGGCTTGATGATGTTTTCAGAAGATTGAGCAGAGCGGGATTCGCGAGCAAAGAACCAGTAAACGTTAAGGGAATATCCATAGTTCCCCTGGATTTTGCTGTTTCGCTGACCTTCTCACAGCACGCTTTTCCTCAAGAGATAAAAGAGATGATAGACAAAGAAGCCCCAACCGCCTCCGCGGAAAAATGTATAGTGACCGGAGAAAGAAAGGGAAACCCCGTGAGATACACCTATGAGGGGCTGGCGAGTTTCGCCGCAACAACCGCCGCCTCAGCCTCGATAGCAGCACAGATGATTGCCACCGGTAAAACAACAAGTAAGGGAGTACTACCACCCGAAGGATGTTTAGAAGCTAAAGAGTTTCTTAAGGAGTTTGTAAAAAGAAAAATAGAAATAATTGAAACTGAAGAGACAACTCGAAGCTTAACTGGGGAAATAATTTAGGAAATAATGCCAGTTATGCAACAAGGGAAACCAAAACATTTTTAATTACTTTTCATAACCTTATTAAGCCCAACCAACTTCATCGTTTGAGCTAGTGGTAGTAATTGTTAAAACGTAAGCTCTCCATAAAATATGTCTTCCTCATTCTATTCATTTCGGTATTCGTTTCTATGCTTGGAATCGGTATAGTTGCGCCTATACTTCCGCTCTACGCGGAACAAAATCTGGCGGCTTCCGGAATTTGGATCGGTTTAATATTCTCGGGATTTGGGCTCTCCAGAACAATTGCCAGTCCTCTAGTTGGCCGAGCATCTGATGTGAAGGGGAGAAAAAATTTTCTGATAATCGGACTAATCGGCTACGCCCTAACTGGTTTAGGCTACGTTATCGCTAACAACGTGGCTCTTCTAACCATTATACGTTTCGCTAACGGCTTCACCTCAGCTATGGTTTTACCCGTTTCTCAAGCCTACATAGGAGATTTAACCCCTAAGGGGAAGGAGGGAACCTACATGAGCACCTTTATGATATCACTCAATATTGGTTTTGGGGCAGGACCTTTCATAGGCGGTTGGATGTTTGACGAATATAGTGCCGCCGCAGCCTTTTACACCATGGCCGCTCTCAGCGCGGTTGCTCTGGCGCTGGTCATCCTTTTCCTTCCCAACCTTGAAGATCTAAAAAACAATCCGAACCCGGAATTAGAAAAAACAAAAACGATTCCCACGCCTAAGGTTAAGCCATCAGTGAGGAACGCATTTAAGGACAGACATGTGAAGGGAATAATGACTTATAGGGTCAGTGTTGGACTTGCGAGAAACGCCCTAGTATCTTTTCTACCAATTTTTCTAACATCAAATTTTGCAGCCTCAGCCACCCAGGTAGGAATTGTTCTGGCTATATTTCTTCTAGTAGGCGCTTTCTTCCAATATCCTATGGGCATAGTATCAGACAGGGTTAACAAAACAAAACTAACCCTTATAGGGATGGGTGGGGCAGCTGCCTTTCTTTTCATAATGCCCTTCACTCCCACTTTAGAAATAATGGCAGTAGTCGTTTTAATTGCTGGATTTTTTTCGGTAACCGCCGACGCCCCCGCTCTAGCCCTAGGAACAGAAGCTGGTAGAAAACACGGCATGGCTACTGTTTTAAGTCTATATGACACCTCTGTGGGAATCGGAATGGTTGGAGGCCCAATAATATCCGGCTTTTTCGTGGATAACTTCGGAATCAACAGCATCTTCTATCTTTGGTCCGTGGTGGTCATCATAGCTTTAATAATTTGTTACATAGACCTAAGAGGAGAGAAACCCACCAACTTTCCGGAAAAAACAGAAAATGAAAAATCATCTAAAAAAGAACAGATGGATAAGTTTTAGAATTTTTAAGCTTTTTTTAAAAAAAAATGGGGGGGTGTTTGTTATTCTGATGCTTTTCTATTCTGGGCGCTCTACTTCGAAAATTATTTTTATTCGGGTTCGAAAGGCTGTTATCTTATCGTTTTCGACTTTGCAGTCAAATTCCTCAATCGACACCCTTGTGATATTTCGTATAGTTTTTGCAGCCTCAATCATAGCGTTCTTCGCAGCATCTTCCCACGACTTGTCGGATACTCCCACGAGTTCAATCATGTTCCATACAGGCATATTGTACACCTCATCCACTCAAAACGGGATGTTTGTTATCCTGATGCTCTTCTGTTTTTAACGCTCTACTTCGAAAATTATTTTTATTCGGGTTCGAAAGGCTGTTATCTTATCGTTTTCGACTTTGCAGTCAAATTCCTCAATCGACACCCTTGTGATATTTCGTATAGTTTTTGCAGCCTCAATCATAGCGTTCTTCGCAGCATCTTCCCACGACTTGTCGGATATACCCACGACCTCAATTAATTTCCAAACTGGCATACTTCACACCTCATCGTATCAAAATATTATTTATACTCTATGATAGAGTATGAATCATATATAATTTACTTAATATTATATTAAGTTTTCCTCAAAAGGAATTAAATCCGAAGAAAACCACGAGAAACTAGTTGGTCTCTTTTTTCAAATTAAAAAATGAGAAAGACAAAAATAAATATGAAGCTAGTTTTAATTTAATTTCGATTATTAATTTGATTTGATTATTTGAGGGCGATAATGTATGTTTGAGGTAGGGCTCTTTTCCGAGATTGAGAATACAGGCGGGATTAAATTTTCGGAGGGAAATTTGAGATGGGTATTGTTTACTGAGAGCCCACATCAGCGAATACTGATTAATAAAAAGATACTATCCAAGTTCCGGCATATACGGATGGAGGAGGAAAATCATTACGCTTACGTTAAGATAGGGGGTCTAGGACCTAGAGAAAAATTTGTCTCAAGAATATCTTTCAAGACTGTTACTCGGAATATGCAGTTCAGAATACCGGAATTTGACGCCAAAGATTATGCTGGAAGCCTAATCCAAGAATACTGCAAGCCCAAAACGTATTGGGAAACAAGAGACAAAATTATCACCTCTCTGTCTGAACAACTGTTATCCGCGAGTCCTAATATGATTAGTCTTCTTGTAAATATTTTCAAGTTGGTTCAGGAGAGAATAAGTTTCCGAGAAAAACAGAAGGAAAGACTAGGAGCCGTGGCTGCGTTCAAAACAAGGGAAGGCGATTGCGACGAATTCTCAGACCTTTTCATAACCCTTTGCCGAGCCTGTAGAATTCCTGCGAGAAGAGTCGTGGGTTTGGTCTTTAAAAACGGTAACAGCTTCGAAAACCACGCTTGGGCGGAAGCCTACATACCAAAAGCCGGTTGGGTTCCCTTTGACACCGCACTCAACCTTTTCGCCGCCATAAGCAGCCGACACATCGCCAGATGCAAGATGGGAAAACAGTCAGACTACCCTACCAGAAAACTCTCTTGGAAGGCCCACAAAAAGACTGAAAAGAAACCCGTAAAAATCAATGACAACGATGTGGAATACGTGAAACAAATTACACCCTAAACCACTTTTCATATTAATTTAACCAACTCATTAGACGAGTGGAAGATAACTTTTATTTTTATGGTTCACCTTAATTAAAGGAGCGAATATTAATGTTAAATTGGGTTAAGATTCTGTTTGGGTGGTTTATGAGGTGAGGTTTTGAATATAATCGATGAAGTTTTAAAAGAAGCTGATTCAAGGAAAAACGAAATCGTTAAACTCGTTCAAGAGTTGATCAGGCACAAGACTGTGAATCCTCCGGGAGACACCAGCGACATCGCGGGTTTCATGAAGGATTACCTCTCTAAACGAGGTTTAAGCGTGAAGCTGTACGAATCCGAAAAGGGTAAAGTAAGCGTAGTGGCAACCCTAAAAGGAAGAGGTAAGCGGAGGTTTATTTGGGACGGCCACGTGGATGTGGTGCCCGCTACTCCTGAGGCTTGGACGGTCGACCCTTGGGAAGGAAAAATAGTCGATTCCCGAATAATGGGAAGAGGCGCGGCTGATATGAAGGGCAACGTTGGGGCTGCTATGGCGGCTGCAACCATTCTAGCTGAGAAGGATGTAAAACTCGAAGGAGACTTGGTGCTGGCTCTTGTCCCAGATGAGGAGACTGGGGGATACCTAGGAACTGGCTACCTTCTTGATAAGGGTATGTTGAAGGGTGATGCCTGTATAGTGGGTGAATTCTCCCCATTTAATACACTGTGTGTGGCAGAGAAAGGGATTTTGTGGTTGAAGGTAAAGGCCCGTGGGATACCAGCTCATGCGAGCGCGAAATTCTTGGGAGTTAACGCCATAGATATGCTTAACCGTTTCCTATCGGAGCTGTATAAGATCGAAGAGGTTGACAGAAAGCTTCCCAAAGAAGTCAACAAAATAATTGATGCAATTCAACCAGTCTTGAAACAGCTAGAAAGCCTCGGATTCCCCAGAGACGTGATGGACAACCTTTACAAAAGATTATCAGTGAGTGTAGGCATGATCAGCGGAGGAGAAAAGGTCAACATCGTCCCCGCCAACGCGGAAGCAGAAGTGGACATAAGAATCCTCCCCGGAATGGACTACGAACTAATTAAGGAAGAAATAAATCAAATCCGAAAAAACTACAACAAACTCTTGGAGAAAACGTATCCCAACCTTAAGGCTGCGGGAATAGAGGGAATAACAGCAGGGGAAACCCTCAGATTCGACCCCTCTTATCAAAAACTCGACGCCCCACTAGTACCCCTAATAAAAAACGCGATACAAAAAGTATCCGGCAGAGAACCCTTACTGTTTATGCACACTGGAGGAACAGACACCCGATTCTTCCGAGCCAAGGGCATCCCCGCCATTTGCTACGGAGCAGGCTCAGAGACCGCACATGGAAACAACGAATACGTCCCCATAGAGGGTCTGATCGAGGTTACAAAAATTTACGCACTTGCCACAATGGATTTTCTGGGAACTACCTAAACCCAAAACAATGCAAAATAAGTGGACAAGTTTGTTTAGAAGAATCAATTTTTTAAACTTATGTAAGAATCAATTCCTTCTCACTTTTTGATGGTTACACATATTTAGGGAAAAGAAATTATAATTAAGTTATACAACCTCTGGTTTTCAAAAAATTGGTTGTGATTAGAATGGGTGGTTACGGAAGCGATTATGACTACAGTACCACGGATACTGTAGTTAAACGAAGTGTGAAATCCTATAACATTGATCAGGGTCGAGAATATACAGAAGTCAAAAGTATCCTTCCACCGCCTAAGGGGAAAGTGCTCGTTACCAAGGCTAAACTTCCTTTGGTGGTAGCAGTAGATGTTACGGGTTCTATGCGTGAGTTTCCGAAGATAATTTTTGAAAAGTTGTGTATCCTTTATAATGAGGTTTTATTTTTCCTACCGGAGGATTTAAAAAACAGTTTTGAGATTTCCTTCGCAGCCCTTGGAGATGCCTACTGTGACCAAGCTCCTCTCCAAGTCACCAACTTCGCTACCGGACCAGAATTAGACCTGAATATTCAATCACTTTACCCAGAGGGCGGCGGTGGAGGACATGCAAGAGAAACCTATGAACTTGTCGCTTATTATTACGCTATGAAGTGTGAATTGCTAAACGCTCAAGACCAGCCGAGACCAATTTTTATCTTTGTGGGTGACGAAGGCTTTTACTCGAAGGTAAGCCGAGACCACATTATGAATCTCATAGGCGATAAACCGAGAACCGATGTTGACAGTAAAGAGGTTTTTGACGTACTTATGAAAAAGTTTTCAACCTATATTTTGCGAGTGAAATATGGCGGTACATACGAAGAAGTTATCCAGAAACAGTGGGAGGAAACCCTTGGGAAAGAACGGGTATTTGTAATGGAAGACCCGAGAAGGGTGGTCGACACCATCATCGGAATTGTTGCGGCTCAAGTGGACAAATTCGACGAGTTTAAAGAACGAATAGAAATAAGGCAAACCCCAAACCAAGTGGAGCAAGTCTATACCACCCTAAACGGTTTTGAATCCGAAAACCAGAAGAAATACGTGTATCAAATCGCAGCCTTAGAATGTCCAAAATGTGGAGCAAAACTGAAAAGCGTACCCGATTTCGGCAGACCAGTAAAATGCGAAATGTGCGCCTACATAATAGTCAGAATCTGAGTGAGCCGGGCAAGCATATGGAAGTAATAACTTCAAACTCGATTCTGGACGCTTGGACCAAAAGCCTTAAACTCCTCCGAAAAAAGGGCGCACAAATAATGGATGAAGACCAAGTCCTCTTTGAAATTCTTCACCTTTTTATAATTTTAAAAAACCCGGTGGATGAAGAAGAAAAGATTCGGGCGATTAATCCCGTTATGGCAAAATGGATTAGAACAAATTTTGAACAAGAAACACTGGTACCCGAACTGGGAAATGCTAAAAGCTACGGCCATCGCTTAAGAAACTATAAGGGCAAAGACCAATTACAATGGGTTAAAAACAAACTCAAAACCAAGCCGGAGACAAAATCTGCCACTATTACGCTCGTAATGCCCGACGAGGATACGACCTACATCCCCTGTGTCAGCTTATTAGACTTCAAAATTCGAAATAATACACTCCTCATGACTGCGACATGCAGAAGTTTGGATCTCGGAAAAAAGGCGGTATTCAATTTTTTGGCTCTAAAGAAAATCGCGGACGAAATAAAGGACGAACTCGCCCTCACAAATTTAATTCTGAATATTCATATTATTTCCGCACACATTTATGAAAAGGACTGGTCCTTACTTCCAAAGTCAACTACCCACACCCTGAAGGGAAGAGCTTGAAGGAACCCATGCTGATAGGAAGCTTAACTTTGCTGCACAACAGGATGCTGGTTGAGAAAATACTGGGATACCAAAATAACCCATTAGCTTAAGCAACGCAAAACTTGCGGATCACTATATAAAAAAGTTCTTATATACCATAGACATTTATGAATACCAAAAAGGCGGAATATATGGAGAAGCGCTTTAGAGAAATCGCCGATAAGATTGCGAAGTTTACAACTAAGAAAAGCTCTGTAGCCTTCCTAGATGACCATGGTAATTTTCTCTACTCCTCCCTTACAAAGGAATCAGAGGGGGCGGTCAAAAAATTAAGCAGCATTTTCCCAGTCTGGAACATAGGAGACTACCAGCTCAAAAAGCTACTAAAAAGCAATATATTGATCTATAAGGTCTCCCCTCACATCGTCGTAACATTAGACAGCTACGAAAAAGAAGGAGTCCTAATCGTCGTCGGTAAACGCTTAGAAGAAAATTTTGCGACCTTGTTTAAAGACTTGGAAAGCGAGCTTCCCGCCGTACCGGTAAAGGAACTAATCGAGGTGTCCTCAAAAGAATCAAATCTCGGGCTGGTACAAGAAGATCCATCTACTGAAAAAACTGAAACAGCTGAACCAATTCAAACGAGTATCACCCCCGAGGAAATTGAGGGAGAGACAGCCGAAGAATCAATAATGAAATCCTCACCAGCAGTTGGAGTCGAGGAAACTGTAACGGTGAGCTTCCCCATTCTGGTTGACAAAAAAATTTTAAAGAAGATAAAGGAGCCTATAGCAATAGATATTCTTAATCTTTGTGATGGCGGTCATACCATTGATGACATTTCTGAGGAGCTCAAAATACCCAAAGCTCGGGTAATGATAATCACTGGCGATTACAGCGCAAAGGGAGCGATAAGATACCTATCAGGAATCCGAAAAATAAAGAAATGAAAAAATTTTGGGGCAGAGAAGACATTAGCGTGGAGAATAAGTCGAAAAATAAAAACACATTAATTAACAAGCTACCTTTCGAAATAGTAAGGTAACCCGGTTAGCGCCAACCAAGAAATAAAAATTACGAGGGGATTTACTTTCTTTCTTTAAAATAAAATAATTAGACGCCCTACCGAAAAGTCCAAAATTTTAATATTATCCTTATTTTTAGATTATCTAACTTATGCGGAGTTTTGAAATATGAGTGATTCAAGCGAGGACTATTGGTTTAAAATGTTAAAGTTGAACGCGGTAGGCTATGACCAGAGAATAAATCAAATTAAACAGATACTAAATGAAAAAAGAGGATACGTGTTTGAAAAACCCTTGGGCGAGTACGTGATAATCTTGTTTTCGGGCGGCATGGACTCAACCACTCTAACCGATATGGTTATCAAAGAATGGAACTCTAAAGTAATACTGCTTTATTTCAGACGAGACTCAAGAAACCAAAAATGGGAAGAAAAAGCAGTAGACTATTTTCACGAGTTTTATAAATCAAGATACCCGCAAAACATTGTCAAATTAGTAAAGTTAGAAATCCAAATACCTTCAAGAGTAAATAAACAATACTTGGATGAGACACGGAAAAAAATTATGGGCTTACCCATGCGAAACGCCACGATGTGGTGTAATGCGGTTACGCAAGCAGTGTACTTGAGCGGAAAATATGAGGAAACGATAAGAACGATTCTTGTTGGATCAGTGAATGAGGATACCCATTCCCCAGAATCCGGGCACTTATCAGTCCTTTCCCAAAGCTTACACACGTGTATCTGTTTAGGAATTTGGAACTACCAATTTAATGCACCCCTAATGGACGACTCGTTCAGACCCAGAGGCTTTTCCAAATCGGATTTAGTTCGTTACGCTAGAGAAAACGGCATCCCCATTGAAAAATCCCGCTCATGCTTTGAGGCCACAGAGGAACCCTGCGGAAAATGTTTAGCATGCCAAAACAGAATCGCGGCCTTTGAAGCAGCAAACCAAAAAGAACCAAATTACCCGCACGAAACAGAAAAGAAGAAGAAGCCAAGCAGAATTTAATTATCAAGAAAAAACAGGTAAGTGACCCTAAAATGGACGTTTTCTTAACCCTACCCCCTTACACCTCTTATCTAAAGGAGGTGAGTAAATACCTGATGGTAAAAGCGTTTCGGTTTAATACAGGGGCACAACTAAAAGAAGACGTTGAGACAGCTTTAACCCGGTTCGGAGAAACTATTAAACCGAAAGAACTCTGGATCGATTTAAAATGCCGGGAACTTCGCTTAACTAAAGCCACGGAAATTTCTAAAAACAATAATATTCTTGGAGTTAACCATAAAATCAGAGTCCAGACTCCTACCCTTCTATATTACAATGAAGGAAACAACTTTTTACAAATCGACAAGGTCATAGATGGGAATAAGCTGCAAATCTATATCCCAGAGCATCTGCCGGATACTTTTAAGATTGCATTTGGGAAGGGTGCGCCCTTTAATATTCCCCACAACTCTTTAGTGGTTGAAGACTATTTAACAGCCAAAGACAAAAAATTCGTGGAAGCCGCTCGAAAACTCGGCATACATAATTATCTCCTATCATTTGTTGAGCAGAAATCAGATATCCTCGAACTATTAAAATTAGACCCGGAAGCCAAAATAATCGCAAAAATTGAATCAATGAAAGGCTTAGACTTCGTCGAACACACCTATGAGGAAGTGAAAGAAAACGTCCAGCTAATGGCCGCCAGAGGAGACCTATACGTAGAATTAGACCAGCCGCACCAAGTTTTAAGTGCATTAGCCAAAATCATTAAAGCCAACAAAAACGCAATAGCGGCTTCCCGAATATTAGAATCGACCATGAATCTGGAGAAACTCCCTTATTGCGCAGATATCTCCGACATGGCACTTTTATTAAAAATGGGCTACCGATCCTTCTTATTAGGAGATGATGTATGCGAAAACGAAAGCGCACTAAAATCAGCCCTCGGACTCATGGACGCAATCTACCAGGAATTTCTAAAAAATAGATTTTAAATTGTTAATATTAAAAAAATTGATTCGATAACCTTTCTTTTTTCGCTTATGGTTTACTTATGCTTCTTTTTTAGAATTAGCGGGCTCGGAATTGAATTAGCAGTTTCTTCAATCTAAGTTCTTAACTTTTTCAACGCTTCATCAATAGTTAAATTTTCTAATTCTTTCGCCCTTTTATAATGCTCTCCGCAGAACCAATCTGCGTATGGCGGATGTCCCGTCATCCCCGGTCTACTTTTCATTTTTTTGTCCCATTCAAGGTCACTCGGTCTTTTCTTGAAATAGACCAGCCCACCTTCTTCACTATCGCGAAAATCTTTATTGCATATACGGCATATTGGAGGCTTCATAAACACACCCTTTTAGAAAGTATTTTTTCCTTGTAAATCAAAACATAGTTTTTAAATAAATGTTCTCTTCTTTGGGGAAACTATGGGGCTTCTTATAAATTTACGTCAGAGAACCGCTGGCACCTCTTTTTTCTGATTTTCTTGTTAAGGAGTGGTTATTAATAGATGTTTCAAGGAATTTATTTAAACCACAGTCATTTTCCGGTTAGTATTTTTTCTGGAATGGGTGACCGTCTGTTGGTTGCGTTTAAATCAGGTTTTTAAGAAAGTATTAGTAAGTTCAGTTGTGTGTTTTCTTTTCTGTTTACATGGGTTGGTTATCTTGTGTATGCTATAGGTGGGTATGACTGATGTTTGGAAATGTTTTGGATCGGCTTATTGAGGATTTGGATAGGTATGTTGGTGAGACTGATTTGGGAAATCCCTTCTTCCCCGGTTCGGGGTACAAGGCGTATCCTTTCAGTGTGGAGAACTTTAGAGAGATTAAACCGGTCGAATCGGGGCGTAAAACAGCTTTTATTGATGGAGGCAACCAAGAGGTAGTAGGGGCTCCAAACTTTTCCGTCCAAATCAACCGTGTTTTTTTCAACATCTTTCGTGACAAGGAGCGGATTTTGGAGAGGGAGGTTCCCAGGCGGATAGAATTCTTTTCGGTCACCTTCTCAAGGTTTAGACACGACGAGATATTTTATGACACCTCCATTTTTCCCGCCAGTGAAGAATTTGAAGGCTTTCTACCGGATGTAAAGGACCTCTCTTTTAGCTCCATGGATCGCAGCGTAATGCAGGGAAACCTCAGAGCGGATATATCACTGGTTTCATCTATCTCGAGAAGATTTGCGGAGTGGGAATTCTCCAAACACGTTATAGAAAACGAGCTTGAGGAAAAAGACGTAATCGTACTGGACAGCACTCTTCAAACCGCTTTCACCAACGAGTCCAAGTACTCCAATGCAGTCTACGAACTGGCGAAGAAGAAGAACGTCATCGTCACGGGTTTAACCAAGACCTGCGGATTATTCACCACCACCGGCCTATCACTCTTGGGAGCCGCAAGAAAATTCGCAAACAATAACAACATAAGCTACCCCATGTGGTACTACCACCCCGTAGCAGAAGCCTTCAGCCCCATACACGAAGCAGTCATCCTCCTAGTAAAACTAAACCCCATGACCGAACGCATATTCAGATACGAAATATACCGAGACCAAGCAAAAAAACTAAGCATAAACGAAATAGACGAAATAATGGCATCCCTCTCCAACAACTCCGCAGACATCACATTCCCCGGCTACCCCTACGGACTCATAGACGCAGACTCCAACGCCCGAGTAAGATCCGACGAAATGCAGAGATACAAATACGCCCTACTCTCCGCGATGTCCAAAAAAGGAATATGGAAAAAATTAGCCAGACACATACAAGCCAAAGACGCCCACGACAAACTAAACGAAATAACCAGATGGGAAAGTTAAACACATCACTATAAAGTATAGAATAAAAAAGGGAGCAACCTGATAATCACTTCTTCCTCTTTATCTTCTTCTTTTCTTCTTTTTCGAGCCTGATTCACTCTTCTTTTATTTAGTGATTCCACCGCCCTTGCATCCCCTTATCCCTCCAATCGCCTCCGCCGCCAGCCTCCGAAGAGCTTCATCTTCACCCTCCAGCGCTCGCATCAGGGTTATACTGCTTTGCATCTCTTATCTTTCCAAGGGCCCACGCTGCGGTGCTTCTAACCATTTCATGTTCATCTTTTAGTGCTTGTGCCAGTGGTTCTACTGCTCTCGCGTCCCCTATAAATCCAAGAGCCTCCGCTGCACGCCATCGAACCGCTTCATTTTCATCTTTTAGTGCTTGTATGAGGGGTTCTACTGCTCTCGCGTCCCCTATACCTCTAAGGGCCAACGCTGCACCACTTCGAACAATTTCATTTTCATCTTTTAGTGCTTGTATGAGAGGTTCAACTGCCCCTTTTCCTATATTTCCAAGGGCCCACGCTGCATCTTCTCGAACATCTTCATCTTTGTCTTCGTCTTCTAGTATTTGTATTAATGGTTCCACCGCCCTTGTGTCCCCTATATTCCCAAGTGCCTCCGCTGCGTTCCTTCGAACCATTTCATGTTCATCTTTCAGTGCCTGTATTAGTGGTTCTACTGCTTTTGCGTCCCCTATCCTTTCAAGGGCCCACACTGCACCATTTCGAACATGCCAATCTTCATCTTTTAGTGCTTGTATTAGTGGTTCTACCGCCCCTTTTCCTATACTTATAAGAGCCCACGCTGCATCCTGTCGAACATCCATATCTTTGTCTTTTAGTGTTTGTATCAGTGGTTCTACCGCTCTTGTGTCCCCTATCCTTCCAAGGGCCCCCGCTGCCCCCCTTTGAACATGCTGGTCTGTGTGCTTTAGAGCATTTATCAGGCCTTTTACGTCTCTCTCTTTCTCCATCTTTTCCCAGTTGGCTTCTGATGTTCCCATATCTACCTCCTCGGCTGCTAAACCATTTGTTAGCTGATTCTCTATAATGTAACCTCGTTGTATCGGGGTCAGGTTTATGTTATCCTAAATTTTGTTTCTCCTCCTTCCTTGTAAAGATAGGGTATCCTGAGGACTTTTTGTCTTAAATTCTTAGCGGTTGCACATTCACGAAGCGAAGATAAAATAATATAAGATATTCCTTATAGATTCACTAGTGGGGAGAGGATAAACTCGACGTACCCCGTGTGGGACTTTGTACTCAGAAATTAAGTAAACTTTTTATGTTTCCATTTTGGTATTACTTTCGTTGTGAATTTTGGGCAGGTATGTAACGGTTTCTGTAAAAATCCCTCAGGAGCTTAGAGAGAAGATGAAACAGCTGGACATCAAGGCTTCCGAAGTACTACGAAGTGCCATAGAGGAAGAAGTAAGGAGGAGAGAGGTGGAAAAACTCAAGGAGGATATAGATAAGCTAAAACCGGTACCGGATAAGGTGAGCATGGAAGAGGTAGTGAAAAACATAAGAAAATACAGGGATAATAGATGAAATACGTTTTTGATTCTTCTGCGATATTTAAAGCAATAAAAGAGAATAAAATCGACATCCTTGTTGGGAACTACACAGTGGAACTGGCCAGATACGAAATTGGAAACATCCTCTCGAAAAACCATGTTCTACAAACAAAAATTACAAAGCAGGAACTAAGTCTCGCTTGATATAGTGGGGGAAAGCTACCAAGGTCGGTTCATAGATATAATTGAGAGATATACTTCCTTCCTTATCGAAAAATCATAAATAACCATGATAAGTCTTTCTTCGCCACCATAATTCATCTTCTTGACTGCAACTCTGTGTCTGGTGAATGTCCCTATGAATCTTTTTTCAGCCCCACATAGCTGCGAAGCCACCTCTGTTATTTTAAAAAGCCTTAAAAGTGGTAAGGGTGGAGTTAAAATTATGATTTCAGTAAGGCGAGAAGTTTGTGACGAGATTGTAAGACGATTTCGCAGCGAGCTTGAATATTATGAGGCTATCTCTCACAGGTTTGAGGAGAAATATGGGTGCTCCCTAGAGGAACTGGAGAAAAGGATTGACCGGGAGGGTGTTCCGTTAGACAATCACGAGATGTGGGAAGACAGCATAGAGTGGAGAAACGCCGTTGAAGAAATAGAAAAGCTAAGGAAACTCATAGAGGAGCTAAAATGAGTTCAGAAACGCTCAAAGAGATCGCCCGAAGACTAGTAGACTACAGTATCATAACAAATGTGGAATTTTTAAGGACTAAGGTAAGAGCTCATTTAATTAGTGGATACATTATTGACATCTACTTCAACCAAACGCTTAGAAAATACAGTTATACACTTATTAGAGAAAATAAGCGAATAATAGGTTGGGACAATGCCCCACACCACCTAACCCTAAAATCACACCCTCACCACTTTCACAATGTTGACGGAACCATTAAGAACTCCTCCTTATCTGGAGACCCAACAAAAGACCTGAGCATAATTATGAAGGCAATAAAGAAGTTTTTAAAACTATGAAATCATTATTTCATGCTTGTGAGATGAGCAGATGTAAAAAAATTAAGGCAGGAGAGTTCTACTAGAGGTTCACTTCAGGTGGACCACGATTGCATTTAACTGAGAGGGCGAATACAAACTTCTCAGATATGTAAAAGAGAAAGCGATGAAATTCCCAATGATGCTTGAACAATGCAAGCAGTAAAATAGAGGAAAGAAAATAAGGCTGGAAAACAAAGAAAAACAGCCAATCTCCAATAGTATAAAGGAGGGAAGGCCTAGAAAATTATAATCTTTTTTCAGGAGATGGGACTCGTGAACTGGAAGGAAAGGATTATCATTGATCCAAAGATTCTGGTTGGCAAGCCCGTTATTAAAGGGACGAGAATAGCTGTAGAGCTCATATTAGAGCTTTTGGCTAATGGATGGAAAAGGGAGGAAATCTTAGAGAACTACCCACAGCTTAAGGAAGAGGACATAACCGCTGCGCTGTGCTACGCTACAGAGGTTTTGAAAGCTGAAAAGATTTACTTGTTTTTATAAGTGAAGCCTATGAAATTTATAGCTAATGAAAACATAGCTCTTAAAACAGTCGAATCATTAAAAAACCAGGGGATTGACATTCTTTCAATCAAAAATTACGGTTTTGGTTTAAAAGATGAGGAAGTTATTAAAATAGCTGCCAAGGAACACAGGATTCTAATAATGCTGGATAAGGATTTTGGAGAGCTGGTTTTGAGAAAGGGGAAAAGGTGTGAAGGAATAATACTTCTGAGAATTCCCCCAAAATCCCCTGAGTACTTGAAAGAAGCATTAGTTAACCTTTTAAAAAAGAATATCAAATTTGAAAACGCTTTCGTTGTGGCGAGCTTGGATAAAGTACGTATTCTCCCTCTCACAGAATAGGAATGCAACATCATACAGCATTGTGTAACAGTTTACGCCACGCTTGGATTAACTTATAATCCAGCCATAAATACTTATAATATTATTGAAAAGAAACGCCTATAATTCTTGGCGAAAAACTTGTATTCTTGAAAAGAAAAGCAAGTACTTGCTGGAAAAGATTAAGAAGACGTATGATTAAGAGTTTTTAAAAAGAGTTTTTTTATTTTTGTGCTGGTGAGATGGAGAAAATGAGTGTTATTGGTCAGATAGTTGCGGGTAAGGTTTCTTCTATTCTTATCCGTGAGAAGAGCGGAGAAAAAATTGAGTTGGGAGACCTGCTGGTTGTTGACGAGCAGGATGGCTATCTTATTTTGAAGGTTTTCGACCTCTTGTACGGTAGTCAGGTTCCTCAGGCAGCCCGAGAACTCTTGGCGGGTATGGAGTTAGAGGGTCATGGTGGGACCGTCGATTTTCTGGAGCCAGAGTTAAGGAGCTATGTTCTTGCTGAGGTTAAAGCCATTGCCAAGGTCACGGATAAGAGGGAGTTGCGCATACCGAAGACTTTGCCTGGATTCTTTAAGAGTGTGAGGCTGATTTCGGAGAAGGATCTGGATTTTTTGACCAAGCCTCCTCAACCCGTGTATCTTGGTAGGGTTCGGAGTGGTTCTAAGGTTTTGGATGTGGATGTTTTTCTGAATGGTTTGGATGTTTTCACTCATCACGTTTTGATTCCGGCTACTACTGGTAGGGGTAAGAGTAATCTTGTTAAGGTTATGTTGTGGAGTGTTGTGGGCGATAACGATTTCGGGGTTCTGGTTCTTGACCCTCATGACGAGTATTATGGTCGCCAGGCTAATGTGAAGGGATTGAAGGATCATCCCAACGCTAAGGGTAACGTTCATTACTTTTCCTCTAATCCGGTTCCCGGCACTAGTACTCTTGTTTTTAATTTGAAGTCCATTAAGCCTTCACACTTTGAGGGAATAGTGGAATTTACGGACGCTCAGTGGGACGCAATCAAAATTTACTACAATCAATATCGGGAAGAATGGATTGAAAACATTGTGAGCGGAACCGAGGTAAAGAGTGTGGCTCTCAGAACCCTGGATGTGCTTCAGAGGAAGTTTAATAACATTCTGGGGGTTTATATGGATTCTTCGGGTACTCTGCAGTGCAGGAGTCGAGTGTTTAGCGACACCGCTGGGGAATCTACCATAGGCGAAATAATCAAGCTGCTTGAGGATGGAAGAGTAGTGATTCTTGACACATCTCGCTTGCTCGATCAGGCTGAGCTTCTTCTGGGAAGTATAGTGGTTGAGGGCATATTCAACAGATATCAGAGTTACAAATCCACGGGCGAACTCAACGATAAGCCGGTGGTAACTCTGGTAATAGAGGAGGCTCCCCGTGTACTGGGAACCGAGGTATTAGCTTCCATGGGTGAAAACATTTACGCCACTGTTGCTAGGGAGGGAAGAAAATTCAAAATAGGTCTAATAGCCATAACTCAATTGACCAGCCTTATACCAAGAACCGTTCTCGCCAACATGAACACAAAAATCATTATGGGTAACGAGATGGCTCTGGAGCGAAGAGCGATTATTGAGAGTGCAGCCCAGGACCTCTCGGAGGAGAACCGAACGATAGCAAGCCTTGACAAAGGTGAGGCGATTATAAGCAGCAACTTTACAAAATTCGCAGTCCCCATACAAGTTCCCCTCTTTGAAGAATACACAAAAAATTTTGAAGGCAAGGCGGGGACAAAAAAGAAGAAATCTGGTGATTCAACGGTTTTTATAGGGTAGGGGTGAACCGTTTTGAAGTTTGCTCACATATCCGACTGCCACCTCGGTTCGAATAGGGATCCCTTCCTCAAGAGCCTCGAAATGGACGCCTTCAACTATACCATGGACGAGTGCATGAAGCGAAAAGTTGATTTCATCATCATCACTGGGGACCTTTTTCACTCCAACATTCCGGACCTAGCGGTGGTGAACTCCGCGGTTAAAAAGATGAATGAGGTAGTCAGTCAAGACATCTCTATCTACGTCATATACGGGAGCCACGATTACAGCCCAAACGAAACCTCCATAGTGGACATTCTCAGCAGCGCAAACCTATTCACAAAAGTGGTTCACGGAGAAATAAAGGATGAAAAGCTGAAACTAGACTTTTTCACCGACCCCAAAACCGGGGTAAAAATAGCGGGCATCTCCGCCCGTAGATTGGGTCTAGAAAAGAAGTATTTTGAGATGCTTGACCGGGAAAGCCTAGAGAAGGAGCCCGGTTTCAAGATATTCGCCTTTCACACTGGGATAACCGAACTCAAACCCAAGCATCTGACCCGCATGGAATCAACCCCTCTATCCTACCTCCCCAAAGGATTCAACTACTACGCTGGAGGACACATCCACCAGCACACCGAACAGAAAACGAAAGAGTACGGAGTAATAGCCTACCCAGGCACAATCTTTGCAGGATATCCCCGAGACCTAGAAGATAACGCGAGAGGGGAAAAAAGAGGATTCCTCATAATCTCGTTCGACAGCAAGATTGAGAACCTAGAATTCGTGGAGATTCCCGGACCGGAGTATACTCTTATCGAGTATGATGCCACGGGAAAGAATTCAACCAAAGTACTTGAGGAACTTACAAAAAAGGTTGGTGAAACTTCCACCGAGGAAAAAATAGTACTCTTGAAAGTCGGCGGCGAAATGTCTGGAGGCAACATATCAGACATCGACTTCATAAAGATGAGAAACATCCTCCTACAGAAGGGCGCACTGTACGTTAACATTAACCGTCACAGTTTAACCACCAAGGAATACGAAACAGTGCGCGCCATGGGGGAGGACATAGGAGAAGTGGAAAGAACACTCTTCAGGGAAAACATCGGAGCCGTAAAAGTATCGGTCGAATCCCTAAAAGGAGAGGAGGGAGCCAAGCTCGCCACAGGGCTCCTAACAGTCCTAAGGCAAAACCAGAAAGCCGGAGAAACCAAAAAGGATTATGAAAACAGAATACTGAAACAGGCCACTGATCTTTTAAAATTAGAGGGGGCTTTTAAGTGAGAGCGAAATCACTAAAACTCGTAAACATCCGTAGCTATAATGAGGAAAACATTGAATTTCCACCGGGAACCACTCTTTTCGAGGGGGATATAGGCTCTGGCAAGTCAACCATTCTACTCGCTATAGAATTCGCCCTATTTGGTCTGGGGGATCAGAAGGGAGCCTCCCTACTAAGACTGGGAGCCAAAGAGGGCTACGTAACCTTCACCTTCGAAATGAATGGAGAAGTGTACGAAGTCCAACGCAAGCTAGCAAGAAAAGAAAAAACCGTTCAACAGAAAGAGGGCTACATAACTATCAGCGGAAAAAGATACGATCTCTCACCCACCGAACTAAAAGAAAAAATTCTGGAAATATTAAAATTTAATGAACCGCCCAACCCCAAAGCTCAAAGCGTAATCTACAGGTACGCAATCTTCACACCTCAAGAAGAAATGAAATCCATTCTCTGGGCCCCGCCTCAGGATAGATTACAGACTATGAGGAAAGCCTTTGGAATAGAGGATTACAAAACCGCTGCAGAAAACTCCAAGACTCTCATAAGCAAAATAAAAGAAAGAAGCGACATCCTAAAAGGAAAAATCGAAGACCTAGACCAGAAGAAAAAAGAACAAGAAACAAAAACAGACGAAATAAAAAAAGCCGAAGAATCTCTCAAAAAACTAGCCAAAGAGAAGGAAAAACTAGATTCCGAAATAAAGCAGCAAGAAAGCGAAATGGACAAACTCAGAGAACAAGAAAAAGAACTAAGCAGCATCCAAGCACTCATCCCAAAACTCAAAGAAGACATAAAAGAAAAAACAAAGAGAAAAAGCACCCTACAATCCGAAAACACCGAATACAAGAAAGAAATAGAAGAACAACTCCAACCCCAAATAGAAGAACTAAACAAACTGGAAAAGCCAACAGACAAAAAAGAAGAAGAACTAGAAAAAGAAACCGAAGACACAAGAAACGAGGAACGGGAACTATTACAAACAGTCAGCACTCTCAACACTAAAATCGAAGAATATCAGCAGATAATCGACAACAAAATCTGCCCAACATGCGACAGAGAAGTCGACCCACAAGAATTCGGAGAAAAACTGAATAACAAAAAAACAGAAAGAGACCAAGCGGAAGAAAAACGCAAAAAATTAGCCGAAGCCCTCGAAAACACTCAAACACTGCTAAAGAGCCTAAGAAACTACAATAAGAGCCAGGAAAACCTCAAACAACTCACCCAAAACCTAGAGGACAGAAAGGAAAGACTCACCAAAAATTTGGAAGAGATTCTAGAACTCACTAACCAAGTCGAGAAAACGGATACCGAACTGAGAAAACACCAGAAAAGGCTTGGGGAATTAAAAGACGTTTCCGAAAAGATTAAACAATTGAAAACAGCTCTCGACTCTCTTAAACACAAACACGAAGAAGCAGCCGATAAAATATCCAAAGCCGAAAAACAAATCGAAATCTACAAAGAAGAAAAGAAAAAAATCGAGACGGAAATAAGAGAAAAAGAGAAACAGGTGAAAACCAAACAACTACTAGACGAACACCGCATCTGGCTCCAAGACTACTTCACACCCACACTGGAAAGCATAGAGAAACACGTAATGAGAAACATAAACCAAGAATTCAACTTGCAGCTCCAGAAATGGTTCAACATACTAGTAGACGACCCCAGCAAAAATGTCAGAGTAGACGAAGAATTCACCCCAATAATAGAACAGGACAGATACGAGCAAAACATAAACTACATGAGCGGAGGAGAAAAAACCAGCCTCGCCCTCGTATACAGATTAGCACTAAACACAATAGTCCGAAAAGTATCCACAACAATGAAAACCAACATCCTAATACTTGATGAGCCTACAGATGGATTTAGCAAAGAACAGCTCTTCAAAGTAAGAGAAATCTTAAACGAGCTACAGGATGCGCAGGTGATTCTAGTCTCACACGAGAGGGAACTGGAAAGCTTCGCTGACCAAGTCTACAAAGTAGAAAAAAGAAACGGCGTCTCAAAAGTAGAACTCTCAACATAGAAACAATCAACGCACCATCAGATGCTCCTTTGAAGCTCCAATTTTTTCAGCTCTCTGAGGTGTTGACGCACCTGCTTAACGTGTTCCGCCTGCCCCCGTGGCGCAAACTTGACGAAATTCTGGTACGCTTCTACCGCTCCTTTAAAGTCTCCCATAGCTTCAAGGGCAACCCCCAGATTATTGTGGGCTTCGGCATAGTCTGGTTTTATTCTTATGGCTTCCCTGTATTCTAGGATTGCTTCATCGCGCAAACCCTTATCATAAAGGGTAGCTCCAAGGTTGTAGTGTGCCGAGGCGTCGTCTGATTTTATTTTTAGAGCCTCTCTGTGCTCCTGTATCACCTCATCTAGCAAACCCTTAGCCCTAAGGGCAGCCTCCAGTCCAGTGTGGGCTTCGGCGTAGTCTTGGTTTATTTGCAGTGCCTCTCTGTACTCCTGTATTGCCTCATCCAGCAGACCTTTATGGTGAAGGATATTCGCAATGTTGTAGTGTGCTGAGTCTGGTTTCATTCTTAGTATCCTTCTGAGCTCTTGGTCCTCTTGATCGGGCAGCCCCTTATCATAAAGAATCTTCACCATGTTGCTATAAGTTTCGCCAGGGTTTGGTTCAACTAAACCCATTTTTTCAAGTTTTTCCAACATTTCCCCTACTTTTTCCACGGTAAACCCGGTTTCCTCAGCTATTTCTTCTTTGGATTTCGTTCCATCACAAAGGTTAGCTACTTTTAAACTGTCCTCGTCCAGAAACATTCCCATCTTAACTATGGTCTTTGGGATTTTCTTTTTAAGAAGTGGTTTGGGAACCGCCAGCTCAGCAATTATACCATTTAACGTCATTTTGTCGATTTCATTTGAAAATTCTTTGAAGGGGTTGGTATCACCGCTCCAACTCTTAAGATAGTCACCAAATCTCTGATTAAAAACACTAATCATTCTGGTGAGCGTATCACGGAGAACCTTCTCATCATCACTTCTATCCGCACTAGCGGCAACCATCGTGTTTTCCTGTCTTTCATACACCATCGTATAACCTTTCATCTCCACCTCACGAAGGATTGTCGATTGACTCTCTTTAGAGGAGAGTCTTTGAGAGAATTGCTGTAACGCCGTTAAAAAACTACTAACCAGTCCCTCGTCTAATTCCATATCCCCATAATTTCGGGAGATGAGACACATGCCACTAGACGCTTCAATAATATATATACCATGTATCAAACTAAACTACACTCCCAACGCGAGTACCTTTCGAAAAGAAATTATACCCCTTTAAGTTTTAATTAGGTGTCGTGTTTTATAAATTTTTATAATAAGGAAAAGCACCAAAATAATCATTAATTGATAGTTAAGCTTTATCCTAGCGAGAAGACTTTATTCGAAAGTGCGGGCACGAATTGCGCCGAATTTAAAAACGAAAAGTAGAAAAATAAATGGTATCTCAAAAGCAGAACTCTCAACATAGAATCAACCAACACACCAAAAGATACTACTTAGCTCAGCTCATCTTTTTCCATTTTTTCAGCTCACTGATGTGTTGATGTGCTCGCTTAACGCGTTCTGCGTGTTGCGGTGACGGTAGATGAAATTCTGGTAAGCTTCTATCGCTCCTTTAGAGTTCCCTACATGTACAAGAACATTCTCCCGATAGTAGTGGGCTAGGTCATCGTCTGGTTTTATTTTTATTGTCTCTCTGTATTCTTGTATAGTAAAATTTTTGCAAATAATAAATTTTAATTCGAAAAATCCTATTATGAAGCCAAATATTTTTTCATATTTTTTCAATTAAATTTAAATATAACTTAGCTAAGAAATAATGCTATGTGCCATAAATTTGTGGTACATTTCTTAAAACAAAAAAATGGAGAATAGAGAGGAGGACACAATGCGTAAAAAAATGATTGGCGCACTACTTGTCATAGTTTTCATTTCAATGACTTTACCCTTAATTCCACTGGCTACACAGGCTACAGGGACTGCGCAAGTTGTACAAGTTGTACAGATTGCATATATTGGTGCTCTAGGAACAACAAATGACGCAGAAGTTATTCAAGTAACCGCATCTTCATCAGGGTTCTACGATGACCTCGGTACCATATATAAAGTAAAAACCCCAGATGGAACGTACATAAAAGTGCTGAGATATCACCCGCCTGGGCAGAACTTTAGAAATGGAAGTCAGCCAATTTTGCTCTTTTCAGGTATTCTGGCCAACATAAACGAATTTTTATCACATTCTACCCCTAGACTAAAGCAGTTTTACAATGTTACACTGCCTGATAATCTTGCACCTTGGGCCGTAGGCGATGAGAACATCAAAAAAGATCCGTTGCTCTACTATAGCATTGCCTATTATCTATGGAAACAAGGATACGATGTGTGGTTGGCAAACTATAGAGGAACTGGTTATAAAGAGATGAAAAGCGATATGGGAAAGCCAACAACATCCATAGATACCTTTGCACTTTACGACGCTAGGACAGCAATAAAACATGTTTATAGTGTGACAGGCAAACATCCAGTTGTCGGCGGTCACAGCACTGGAGGCCTTGTGACCATGATGCTATTACAAGGTACCTACTTCAAATCGAATGGTCATGTCGGTTCTACAGATGCTCTCGTTAAAGAACGAAACGGGATTACTCAGGGTCCCGAGACAATTAAAGGCTTTATAGCATTAGAGCCGGCAGGTATACCCACTATTACAAAATTGCTTGACATTCATTTAGTCTGGGAGATACTCGATATGGATCTTTATCTAGATATTAGGACAATTCTGGAAACTCTTGACGGAACTGGAAAATGTTCTATGATCTACTTATTGGAAGAAGTAGCAAGTCAGGCTGGTCCAATCATCAGGGATCTATTGGAGAATATCCTAAACATGGATTTAACTGACTTTAACCCACCATTAGCATATTTCCATCTAGCTTATTCGCTTGACAGCGTCTATTTTGACGTGTTAGCTCAATATTTCGATTTTGCCATGCATAAGACTATCAGAGAGTTTTTCAAAAACGGATTCTTTAACCAATTTCTGGCAGAAGCACCAACACCACGTGCTTGGGATGGCTATTACTACTACATTGGTAATAATATGAAAAAAGTGAAGGTACCAATGATAACAATTCTTGCAACGATGCAAAATAATTACTTAGATCTCGTCAATGCAACCGAAATAATTCAGGACTTCATAAAAGGAAAAACACCCAGTGGGAATGACCCGTACTATTTCGTAGAAGGAGCACATATTGACGTCCCCATAGGACTCCGTGCACCTACAGGTGCTTTCCCATACATTGGTTCTTGGCTGAGAACTATTGCGCCACCATAATCTGGTCTAGTTTAATCCTCATCAGGTATACCTAATGAGTAGCAGGAGGTTCATGTTCGCAGGCTTGAACTGCAATGAACATGCTTAGCTGCCCTATTAGGTATTTCTTGACTCTTTTTTCCGCACAAGAAAATAAACCAATATTATTCAAAAGAAACAAAACTATGGAACAAGTTTTCCGCGAAATTAATCGTGTTCCGAAATTATTGGGTCCGAAAATTAGTTAGGTTCAAAAATCTTTTTGCTTCCTTTTTTCAACTGAATCCAATATTTTTTGCTTCCCTCAAGGAGAGACTTGTCACAATTTCTAGCTTTTTCAATTTTATTTGTTTGGAGAATCTTAAAATTGCAGTAAGCCTTCTAGTATGCGGAACATGTCTTCGGAAAGCCCTGATTTTACTATTTCCCTCCATAGGGTAACTATTTTGAGCCCTAGTTTTTTTGACGCTTCGAGAGCTTCGTTCTCATTTTTCTCTCTGAAATGCGTCCGGATTTGGTCGAAGAGTGTTTGGTACGTTTTTCTTAGTTCGCCGTCCTCGATTGTGCTGAGGTCTGTCTGCGAATCGAATACAATTTTGTCGCCTGTTTTGTCAGAAATTAGCGCAAATTTTTCGTACATTTTGGATTGTGCTTTTGAGTCTTCTAGAATTTTGTTTATTACTGGACTGAGTTTTTCACTTTCTGGGTGTTCTTTGTTTTTGAAGTAGGAAATGTACTCATTTATTAGCCATTCGTAGAGCACTTTAATGTCTCGCTTTGTTGTTATTCCTTCTTTCAAACTTGGTAAAGTGTTTACTTGTATGCATTCTAGTGAAACATCGCTGGTCTGGATTACGTTTGAATCCTCTGCTCCTCTGTCGGCAAGATTACTGTCAAAGTAAGCAAGTAAAGCGTGAATTTCTTTATTATCTTTACTATTATGAAGAAATACGCCTGAATATATGCCACCGCTCTTTTGGTCAAGCTGGTCTTTCCTAAAGCGATACGTAATTTTGGTCTTACATTTTTCACAGTACCCGGTGAACACAAGATTGTTATCAGGCATTATTTTTTCGCCCTCTCATGGAGCAAATCATAGAGTTTAGCAAACACTTCCTTAACATTTTGACCGGTTTTAGAGCTTGTTTTAAAGAACAAGTTGGGCGACAAATTATGCTTTTTTAAAAATTCTGCAATTTGTTCATCTTTAACCGCCTTAGCACCTAACTTTTCAGTCTCATCTGCTTTTGTTCCGATAAGTAAAGATATCGGATTATTTGTGTTCTTCTTAACTAGTTCGAACCATTCTTCCAAGTTCCACAAACTGGAAGATCTTGTGAGATCAAAAGCAAATATTACGCCGCTGGTTCCCTTACAATAACTGGGTAAAATAAATCGAAACCGTTTTTCACCACCAAAGTCCCACACCTGAAGCTTTACGGAATCGCCGTTTACCTTTTTATCTAAAGAATAAAATCCAGCACCAATAGTAATTTTCGTAATCTCAATAAATTTCTGCGTCGTGTACCTGTTTATAAAAGTCGTTTTCCCAACGCCGCCTTCCCCGACAACAATTACTTTGAATAAGTAACCCTGACTTCCGTCATTCAAAGATATCTTCCTCCAAAGATTACATTGCGAACTACTTTTGATACTATGTACACTATGAGGTTATAAGTGTAATAATGTGCTCATATATTTTATCCGCTATACATTTTTTACAAGCTAGTAAAACTCCGTAAATTCTCCCACATAACGCAGATAAGGAATTAGACCCTAAAACACTTAATTTATCTGGAATGCTTTTTATAAAATTTTCTAAACACTGGACGCCGCGGACAACAGCTCCTAAAATATTTTCAAAGCGAGAGCAGATACAAAAATAGATTAAGCAACAGAGCATGGAAAATCTTATAAAGCAGTTGAAGACCTAATCCAATTAATATTTTCTATTATTCTTATCTCAACGCAAATTAATTTAAGCGACTGGGATATTATTCTAGAAAAGGTTCCTTAAAAATGAGTGAGGGTATCCTAAATTGGGACGACTATTTATGCTGAGAGCCAGAATGGGCATATCGAGTGTATTAATGTTTATAGTACTATCTGCTTTCATTTTCGTCTTAAGTGTGGTAATACTGTTTTTGTATTACGAGTTGCAATCATTTTTAACACCTCTGAGTTCTCCATATTCATTATATTACTCAATCTTAAATTTACCAGTTAATTTTGAAGCAAGTGATTTGACAGAGTTGTATCAGGCACTGGCAGAGTTGTATCAGGGGCTACAGAGTCTCGTAATGGTATTTCAGTACCACGTATATTTCTTCGCTACGTTTTTGCTTCCCCCAAGTTTGGTTCCCATGGTAATAGGAGTATCAATATTTACACTGTTTTTCATATTGTTTCAGTGGGCAATTGGCCCCTCCCTAGTGCGAAGCTCACTACACCTTGAGTACGTTTCTAAAAAAAGCAATCCATGGCTCCAAAAAACGGTGCAAGAGCTGGCGAAAAAGAGCGGGGTACCAACACCCAAGATAGCGGTATGGTCTAGTGAGCAGCCCAATGCCTGCATATTTGGAAGAACCGCGGGAAGCGCTACCCTAGCCGTTTCCAGCGGACTACTGAGAAGCTTAAATCAAGACGAGGTTGAGGCGATAATTACACACGAGATTGGACACCTCAAACATAAAGACTATCTAGTTTTAACCTGTCTTAGCGCAGTACCAATCCTGTGTTACATGATTGCAATGACTGCGTTTTACGGTTCCGGAGGCTTAAGACGCGCAATAATTCTACTACCAATAGCGATACTCGCATTCATAGTATACATAGCAACAATGATAGTGGTCAGAACTATGAGCAGGCAGAGAGAGTTCTACTCCGACGCTTATGCCGCCTACGTCACGGAAAACCCAAGAAAATTGAGAAGTGCCCTCACAAAAATCGCTTACGGCCTATCAGTAAACCCTCAGCAAACACACGGAGCCAGAGCATTCTTCATAGAAGACCCCGCAAACGCAAAAGATCAAATTCAGCGCATCGCAGACAGGAAGAGCGAATACGATCTGGATAAGGACGGCACACTTGACGAGAAGGAACTTGAAAAAGCCATGGAAGTGGAGGCGAAAAAAAACAAGTGGAACGGGTTAAACAATCTGTTTTCCACGCATCCTCCAACCCATAAGCGCATACTTCTCCTGAGCCAGATAGAGAAGGAGATGTCCTCGGCAAGATACACGGCAAATAACATATACAAATACGTTTAACTCTATACTTGTCTGAGTTCAGCTCGTTTTTCCCCAAAAATATCCGGGCTACGAGCGGGCTCTAGAAATCGTCGAACTAGCCAATGATCTGGGTAGTAAATATGGCAGAAGAACGGGGTTGAAGGATGTGTGGCTTCTCAAAACCTTGGATGGTCATAAAAATACTGTCCTTTCCGTAAGTTTTTCTCCGGATGGTAAGCTTGCTCTTTCTGGAAGCAGTGACAACACCATTAAACTCTGGAACTTGGAAACTGGCCAATGCATAAAAACCTTTGAGAATCAAAGTTTCGTAGAGTCCGTTTGTTTTTCTTCCGATGGCAGATTCGCACTCTCAGGAGACTGGAATGATGAGATAAAAATGTGGAACGTAGAAACCGGCGAGTGCCTAAAAACCTTTATTGAGGGATACAGAGACATCGTTTATTCGATTTGCTTTTCTCCCGATGGCAGATTCGCCCTGTCAGGAAGTGGGGTAGACCCCTTCGGCCGCTCTCTGGATGACGACGATAACCTCGTACTCTGGAATATAGAAACTGGTGAACGTGTGAAAACCTTTAAGGGGCACCATGGAGGAGTTCATTCCGCTTGCTTTTCTCCCGATGGCAAATTGGCACTCTCAGGAGGATTGGATAACAAGTTAAAACTCTGGAACATAAAGACCGGCGAGTGTGTAAAAATCTTTGAGGGGCACAGAGGAACGGTTAATTCTGTTAGTTTTTCTCCTGAAGATAAGTTCATCCTCTCTGGAGGTAGTGATAATTCTCTCAGACTCTGGAATTCGGTAACCGGCGAGTGTGTAAAAATCTTTGAGGGGCACAGAGGAACGGTTAATTCTGTTAGTTTTTCTCCTGATGGCAGATTCGCACTCTCTGGAGGTTTTGATAATACCCTCAGACTGTGGAACTTGGAAACAGGCGAGCTGATAAAAATCTCTGAGGCGCACACATCGGGCGTAGGCTCCGTTTGTTTCTCCCCCGATGGCAGATTCGCACTCTCTGGAGGTTTTGATAATACCCTCAGACTGTGGGCGTTTGACTGGGAGTGGGATTTTCAGGAAAAGGGTGGATTCAAAAGTGATTAAGCCTCCGAGAATTGAGAAATCGCCATCATTTTTCTCGTCCACATTTTGAGTAACTATGAGGGAGATAGCTATGAAAACTCTAGAATCCGATACTTGGAGGGTGGAAAAGAAAAAAAAATAAGGATTTATTTTTCGTATTTTACTTCGAAATGCTCCAAACTTTGACGGTTGCGTCCTCCGATCCACTGGCGATATTTTTTCCGTCTGGAGAGAACGTGACTTGTTTCACGGAATTATTGTGCGCTTTGAAAGAGTGAATGGATTCTCCGGACTTGAAATCCCACACTTTAATGATGTTCTTCATGTCTCCGCTAATGATATATTTTCCGTCTGGAGAAATCGCAACCGTGTCCACAGTACCTTCGTGTCCCTCAAGTGTACGCACAAGCTTCCCGGATGCTAATTCCCACACTTTAACGGTCGTATCAGGAGATCCGCTAATGACATATTTTCCATCGGGAGAGAATACAATCGACCGCACATCATCTTTATGCCCTTTAAGTACACGGATAACCTCTCCGGTTTCAAGCTTCCACATCCTGATTGTGCTATCCCGAGACCCACTAACGACAACTTTACCGTCAGGGGATACTGCGACTGTAAACACGTAGTTACCATGTCCTTCAAGCGTACGGACCAGTTTCCCGGTTGCTGCCTCCCACACTTTGACGGTGTTGTCACTGGACCCGCTAATGATATTTTTTCCGTCTGGAGAGAATGCGACCGCCACCACCCAACCCTTATGTCCTTCAAGTGTGCGGACTAGCTTCCCTGTCTCTGCCTCCCACAATTTTACTGTTCGGTCCCAAGATCCGCTCGCAATATACTTTCCGTTTGGGGAGAATGCGACCGCCCACACGTCATTTTTATGCCCTTTAAGCGTATGGGTAAGCATCCCGGTTTCCAACTCCCACACTTTGACGGTGTCGTCCGCAGATCCGCTGGCGACATATTTTCCGTCTGGAGAGAACGCGACTGCGAACACAAATTGATCGTGATCAAAACTCACCTGCTCCACGAATTCCATAATTCCACCTACTATTTACCTGATTTTTTGGTTGTGCAAAACTACGACGCCTTTTAAACTCACAATTAGTTTCCAGTTTATTACCAAAGGTTCTAATTTTTCTTTTAAAATACGAAAACCCATTATGTGAAGTCATTTGTTGGTTAAGTATTATATTTGGTGCTTTCACTATATTTAAATCTTTATTTTGTACGAATTGCTCTAGTTAATGTGTGGAGTGACCTTTGAGATGGTTCTTTCGCCTTGTAACTTTTATTCGGATTCGATAGAATTTGTAGATTACGATTACTTCCCCTCTTCGGTCTATCCCAACAAGAAAATCTATGCGAATGAAATACTTGAAATCGACTTAAAAGCTGCACCACCCGCCCTGAGAATCAAAAATGAGTTAATCTTCGTTTCCGCGAGGTGTCTCGACCAACTGGGAGCCTTCGCAAAGAAGAACAATATTCCAATTATCGAAAGATATGATATATGGGATTCAATTTTAGAGCCATTTCTGGATACCGAATTCAGCGAAGAACATAAGCAAATTACTCTCCAAAATCTTAAAAAATTCGGATTAGATGAAGCTTTGATTCAAAAGTGGAGGAAACGCGTAAGTGGTCCCATGGTCGCATATAATTTTGGCACTGGCTTATGGGACTGGGTACACCTCGGACAATGGGATCTCCTGCAAGCTCACAAACTTTTCTTGGGTACACGTATAAATGAAGAAGAATTCACCAAGCTGTATTGGGAATCCATGGAGATTGCACTAAGAGCATACAAATGAAAACGAATATATTTTAATGATTATAGAGGATTCAAGATTCGCAATTTCTCTGATATAAAATTTGAATCCTTACTCCTTCTTTCATACTCAATTTTTTCTACTTCTAATTTTCTGCAAAAAATCCTTAAACTCTTTAATTTGCCATTTTTCTAGTTCTCCCTTCTTCTTCATTTATTCAAACCTGATGAGTGAGAACATTTATATGGTGCAAATTATTTTCTCCTCTGCTAAAGAGAGGTTGAACTTTTATTTTGGTAAAACCGACATGTTTAGACAGTTTTGAGGTGCAGCGGCAAAATGTCTGTTAAAGATTATTTTGAGAAGGGAAACAAATATTTTGGTAGAGGCGAGTACCAGAAGGCTATTGAGGCGTACAAGAAGGGGTTAGCTGTTAAGCCAGAAAGCTATGAGACTTGGTACAATATGGGTAACGCATACGTGGGTTTAATTAAGTTCGAAAAAGCAGTGGAATGTTTCCTGAAAGTTGTAGAAATTAATCCGAAGCATGTGGGTGCATGGTGTGATCTCGCAGTAGTTTACGGCATATTAGGTGAGTCCCATAAGGCGATTGAATGTTGCGAAAAGGCTTTGGAAATCGGCCCTGAGGAGGAAGATGCGTGGAACAACATGGGATTCATTTACGATAAATTAGGCCAGCACAATAAGGCGATTGAATGTTACCAAAAAGCCGTGGAGATTGACCCCGAGTTTGTAGATGCATGGAGCAACCTAGGACTCGCTTACGAAGAACTGGGAGATTACGATAAAGCTGTTGAATATTACAAAAAGGGTTTAGAAATCAATCCTCTTTATGCAGGAGTGTGGATAAACCTGGGTAATGCTTACGAAGAATTGAAGAATTATAATCAGGCCATCGATTGTTTTCAGAAGGCTGTGGAAATTGCTCCCGAGTATATAGCTGCATGGAACGAGTTGGGAAAACTTTACGTAATTTTGGGCGAGATGGAGAAGGCGACCGAGGTCTTCAAAAAGGCGTTAGAAATTAAGCCAGATGACACGTTTGCTTGGCACGCACTCGGGCTCGCCTGCTACAATAATGGAGATTATGAAGAAGCAGCTGAACTTTTTAAAAAGGCGGTAGAAATTACGCCAGATTACGACTTAGCTTGGTACAATCTTGCCTGCTCATATGCTCTTCTGGACAAAAAGACCGAAGCATTGGAATCTCTAAAGAAAGCTTTTGCGATCAATCCCAAATTGAAAGAGTTTTCTAGGAACGATTCGGATATTGATTCCATAAGGGACTCAGAAGGCTTCAAAAAGATTGTGAGCGAAGAAAAATAAGTTGTTGTTCACCTTCCACATCGTCATGTTTCTAGTCCATATAAATCCTAATATTTTCTTGCTTTTTACGTCCTTTTTGAACATGTAAAGTCCCGCGGATCTATGAACAAAACTTGTATTTCTCTGTGGGCTCAACCATCCCCCTAGAGACCGTCTTCTTTCTGAAATTGGTCTTATCGAGTTTTTCGCTTCTATGCTTTGGTTTAGGGGGTGTGTCAGAGTTCAAAGATTTTTACTTTGCAGTTTGGAGGGTTGTATTCTTCAACTTTAGTGTCAAAGCTTTTTTTAATAATTGCCTCGGCTATTCCCGCGAAGATAAGAGTCCTAACGCAGGCAACATTTCCAAAGATGTCGAATACTCCCTCCTTATTTAGGGATTGGCAGGCTTTTATGTAGGGACAGTATCCTCCAAGTTTTGCGTCAACCTGCTCGTCGTCGAGTTTTGTTAGTATTATGTCTTCGTCCTTTATCTGGCCTATTCTCACTAGTAGAACTTTGTATTTGGACAGGACGTCGTAGAGTTCTAGTGAACCACTTAGTTGTGGTGTTAGCCCGAACGCCTCTACAAGAGCCTTTGGGGCTCCCTTGCCCACGCGTCTGGAAATCACTCCCGTGGCACCGATATTCATGCTCTCCGCCTTACCTATTCCATAGACCATAGCGTCATCGGCCGGATACTGGTCAGCGATCTGGACAAGCTTTCCCTCAAGGTCGTCCAGAGAATCGAACTTCAAGTTGAGATTATAGTTCTTCTGAATGTAAACTGATATTTGCTCTAGAATGAGCCTCAAGATATCATCGGTGATGATTGCTGCGTTCCTTATACCATTAACTATTGCTTTTACAATGTACTTATTAACCTCAGGCATAAATCCCTCACTTATTCCGTTGTTCTTTAATCAATTGTCAAAATATAATAAACAACATAGATATTTATTTATAACCACTTTTGGGGCGCGCAAAACCCCAACCCCTCTATTTTAGCCTGAACCGGTATCCTCTGAACTCCATAAATGAGGTGCATTTTTCATCTACTTGAGAAAATATGGGGAGTTTTTATACTTTCGTATTAGAAAATAGTGGATGTACTTTTCGAGTACTGATTAAAAATGTTAACGGTAGGATTTGCTTATGTCTCGAAGAAAGAAACTCAGAAGCGTGGTGGATCTCCCTCGTGAAATGCACATATTTCTACTTGAACGCTGGGCGGAACTTATGGAGCCAATCCGATCCCAGTTTGTTGAAGCTGGTCTGGTCGGCAAAAAATTTACTGAGAAAGCTCCCGATATGACTCTGAAAAGGTTAAACTATTCTTTTGCACCAGACGGCACTTGGATGTTCGACTGGGAATCCAATGTGGATACCGGAGATACCATAATAACCTATCCCGATAATGACACCGGGTATCGGTCTCTTGCAGACCTAGATTATGATTTCACGGGGGCCTTTATAAGGGGCGTATTTAGAATAGAACCCTCCGCTGAAGACGCCCTTAGAATGTATCCCATGATGCCCGATATGCAAAAATTCTTCAGAAAAGCAATAAGAGATACAGAAAAGAGGTACAACTTGGAACTCCCGAAATATCGGCGAAGCTGGATTAAAAAACTATTCAAAAGAAAAGCTTCTTATATGAACCTTCCTCCTCCTGCCGAGAAGGTGATTGAACTTGATTAACCAGTATTTATAAAATTGAAGGTTCGCATTTAGTTACTTTATTGGTACGATTTGATTCAGTCGAGTAATTCTTGGTACTCTCTTTTTTTTATCAGTTTTAACGTCAAAAACCTTGAAGATACTAATTTTTCACTTTTTGTGGTAATTTATAATTCCATTTTTGTCCATCTGAATCCGGGTATTTTCTTGCTTTTTAGGTCTCTTTTGAACGTGTATAGTCTTGCGGGTCGGTGAACACCGAGTTGATATTTGTCTGTGGGTTTAACTATTCCCATGGAGAATATTTTCTTTCTGAAATTTCTTTTATCAAGTTTCTCGCCTAGTATAACTTCGTAAACTTTTTGAAGCTCAGTTAAGGTAAAGTTTTCTGGCAGAATGTCAAGGGCTATTGCGGTGTATTCCAGCTTGTTTTTCAATCTCTGAAGAGCGTACTTAACTATCTTCCCATGATCAAATGCCAAGCTGGGAAGTTCATAAACCGAGTGCCAGTCTGCGTTTTCCGAAATTTTAATTTTTTCTGAATCCACCAATGCGAAATAAGCAACTGTTATTACTCTCCCCCTGGGGTCTCTTTCTATTTCTCCATAGGTATAAAGTTGCTCTAGGTAAAGGTTTTCAAAAATTCCTGCCTTTTTCTTTAAAACTCTGATCGATGCCTCTTCAAGGGTTTCCTCTTTTTTTACAAAGGCTCCTGGAAGTGCCCAAACTTCTTTATCAGGTGGGATGCTCCTTTTTATTAATAGGACTTTTAAATCCTCATTTATTGCAAATATGCACACGTCTACTTTGACGTATACTTCTGATTTTTCAAGCCGATTTGTGCTAGTAGACACTTAGATCCACCTCTTCCAGTCTCGAATTGGGCCGGTAGGGTCTACCCGCTTTATGTAAATCCATGAATTCATCGTCCTCAAAATAACCCATAATATCGGAGGTTGCATGAAATCGGTCGTCTGCAAAGCCAGCGCCGATGAAATCGAAAAGTTTCAAATCATACCTTTTTTCACCTATCACAAACGCCTCAACCTTATCGGGATTACTGAATCCGCTTGATAGTGCTATTTTTAAATCAGGAAATCCAGCATCATTAAATTCTCGCCTCGCAGCAGCTACCGCTTCTACAGTGACTCCGGTTCCCGTCCAGTATTTTCTTCCGTCGAATGGAAGTCCCCCCTCTGCTACCGTTGCTCCATTTGTGTCAAATCTCGGCCCCCAGAAATCGTCTCCTAACGCTTCAGCAACCTGGGAGGTGTCCGTTATTTCCCTGTTGAATGTATCCGCCAGAAAAATTCTAGGAACATCTTTAGGCGCATGTTTGTGAAACGCTTTCATAGTTTCAACAGCAGAGTTTTCCTCTCCATATTTTGAAGCTATCGCTAGAACCAGTGCGTGTGGCACTGTGCCCACACCCTTCTGTCCAAATGTTGCTGCACCAATATCCGTTGAGGCTGAAGTTGCTCCACCCTCATATGCCGCTCTTGCTATTTTAGCATCCCACTCATATCCAAAATGTCTTGCACCAAAATAAGATAAAGGTCTGGGACCAAACTTACTTTTACTTATTATACTAACAACTTCACGAACGTTAGCCTTAATTTTTTTCAAGTCAGGGTCAGGCATATTATTGGCCCTGTCTGTTCTGTCCGATAGGATTGACAAATACATCGTCTCTAACTCAATTAGATCCAAAACAGGGCCTTCAATAACCATAAGAGTTTCTTCAGGCTGATACTGAACTCCATCATAAAGAGCAAAAATTCTTCCATCATGTTCAGCCAGTTTTGGACTGTACTTCATAATTGCGGCTATTGCTTCGTCTATCCCTCCGGTTACGCCGGGGCCTTTCCTAATAAAAACCTGATATCTAACGTATGGGTTAATTCGTTCTCTTCTTAGTATCTCTGAACTTCTTAAGAAATACGCGTCGGTATGCGGTTCGTGTCTTGGCGGAAAGTCAACTTCAGTTTTTCTTTTAATTCCCATTCCATTCACCTTAGTGTATTTATTACACTTACTTCTTAATAATAAATAACGCATACGAATATAAATTACTTTAGTTTTTGTAAATTTTACACTAAGTACATGATTTTGATATAAGAAAAGTCGAATGGCAAAGAGAAATCTACTTAATCCCCGTTAACACACAAAAAATAAATCACTAATTGGCAGCAATTCCGAAATAGTTTGAAAACCAACCTGGACAGGCAATTGCGCGGTTAAAATGGAAAGCTGAGTGTGTTTTTATTCTTCAGCTTTTTCTTGAATAAAATCATCAATCCAGCTTTTAAAATAATACATCCTAGTGGGAATAATTTTAATCACGTCAATTACATTGTCGATTTGGCGAATCTTAGCTATTTGTTCATCTATCTCTCTCAAATGTTCAATAAATACTGTATAAATCATTGTTTCCTCGTTAGCGATGCGCCAAATGTAAAAAGGATTATTGAACATTTTATTGATCTGGATTAAATCCTCACTATTTATCTTTTTGAATTTAATAATAGGATTGTAAGTCAAAAGATTGCCGCTGGCGGTGTCCAAGTCGATCATAAAACGTATAATACCTTTATTTCTTAGATGTGAAATTCTTCTTTTCACGGTCTTGACAGATAGTCCTATTTCATCAGCCACCTCAATCTCAGTCTTTCGACAATCATCTTTTAAAGCATTTATTATTCTCCAATCATTCTTCGTTACTTTGAATTTTTGAGATGCACCGATCCGGGGAATCAATAGGATATAATTTTCCATGGATTTTACTTCTTTAAATTGCTTAAATTTTTCAAGATTTTCATGTAGTTCTGCATCTGAACGAAAAAGGTGCACAATGGAAATCTTATTATCAATGGCCGCAACCCCTCCAACCACTTCGGGCATTTGACCAATTCTTTCTATTAATTCGGTCTTTACATTATCTTCTGTTGTATGAAATAGAGAATAGCATACGGATATATTGAAAAGTGAAATGTTCAATTGAGTTGCAAATCTCTTAATAACACCCATTTCCACCAATTTATTAATCCTAATTTTGACTGTGTTTGGATTTAGATCCACTTTTCTTGAGATTTTCTCGTAAGATTCTCTACCATCATCCAATAGAAGCCGAAGTATCTGTAAATCTTTTTGATCCAAGAAATCCACTCAATTCTGGAGTATTTAATTATAAGTTGTGTCTAATAACTGAAAAAATTTTTCGGTTTCAGGACACAAAAGGCGAGAATTTGTCCCAAATAATGTGGTGCTTGTAAAGGAAGTTATTTTATTCAGAGAAACTATCTGGAACTTGATATGTAAGTGATAAAATACTTGAAAAGGAACTAAGGAGGTTCTAGTTGAAAATGAATCACAAAAGTAAGATAGATGAGGAAGTTGCTATCCAAATTTGTAATGAGATTCGAGAAGAAAATAGCAGAAAACTTTTTTCCTTTTTAAAATGGTTTTGTGGAGTTTGCAAGGGAGGATGCATCTACGATAAAAAAGGATTAAACCGCGGATGTCTTTGGATAAATAAAAGATTTGATAAACAATATAGTATAGAAATCGGGAGATAAAAAAAGTGAAATAATTCACGAAAACTAATATTGGAAAAGAAAACGCGTTAGCTACTTGGTGGTAAAAATGAAGTGGAAGGATTTCGAGTCGGAACATCCTAAAGACCTGTCTTCCGAATTAAGACGGCTCTGTGAAGAAATTCACAGTAAGGGGAATCGCTTCTGTAATTATTGTTACAAACGTGAGGGCTGGTATTGTTTCCCCTGCAATAATATTAAAGAACTGTATGAAGAACGCTGGGGCAAGTCATTGGAGATAAACGAGTCTAAGAAAAGAAAATAAAAAAGAGAGGAATGAAACTTATTTTTCTTTGGTTTTTGGTTCTTTTTTGATTCTTTCTTCTTCTTGAGTGTGGAGTGTTAGTAGGATTTTGGATTTACTATTTCCGGGAATGGTTAGTTCATAAATGTAGTCCGCTGCTTCTTTGGTTTTTGGTTCTGGTGATATTTCTGTGATTTTCAAGTCAGGTGTTTCTGTTATTACGAGTTTTAAAAAGATGTCATATCCGTTTTTGTTTTCAATAATAATTTGCCTTTTATAGTCAACCGGCGTTGTGCGGATTATTAGTTCGCCTACTTCAACTTCAGTTTTTTTGCCTTTAATTCTGTTTTCAAATTTACTTACGCAGAACACGCTCTTATCGATGATGCTTTGAGTTTCAAATTTTTTTGATTCAAAACTTCCTTCGGTATCGGTTGAAAGGAAGGGCAAGCCGCCTCTTAACATGGTTATGGAACTTTTTGGGATATTGGCTGCTTCGGATATTTCAAAAATAAACTTTAAAGACGAATCTAATCTTAATTCTAATTGTTCTGATTGGTTTAACCAGTGTTTTAAGTAAATTTCATAAATTTTTTTGACTTCAGCACTAACTTTCTGAATAGGTACAACAGCCGGCCGCCTCGGAGTGACTGTCAATTTCATTTTTTAAACCTCCCTTCTTTCTTGCATTTATGTCATTACCATTTTCAGACGTTGTAATTCGTTCATCATTTGACTCCTAATTTGAGTTGGTGCTTTTCCTGTAGCTGGTGGACCAGAAGGAGGGGGAAGAAGCTCTGACGGCGTCACGTTAGTTATTGGCAGCGGGGAAGGTACTTCAAGGCCCAAATCAAACTCTGCTAAAGCAATATTTGAGTCGTAAGCAAAATTAGTATTATTAATAATTGTTGCTGAAACATTAATTACCGCGTTTCCGTCGTCTAGAAGGTCTATTACCACTCTGGGTTCCCAGTAGATTCGGTTTTCAAATAGTATGTATTTGATTTTTAGAGAAGAGGTTTTTTCAGTTTTGGAATCTACCCATATTTTTACTTCGGCGAATTCATCTTGATACATACTGTAGTACATTGATTCGCAAAGTTCTAAGAGCTGTTGCCGTTTATACGGTAATCTCCTGCTCTTATCTATGATATCCTTGGTGACTTCCTGCCGCGGCCTTATTTCTTCGTATACGAATTCTGGCACTGGTTTTTTAATGTCTATTTGCTGTACATGGGCGTCTTCGCTGTTTAATTCAACTTGTATCTGATTAGGGCTGAAAGAAGCAGGTATGTCTTCAATTCTAAAAGTATTCATCCCTTTTACTAATTGTACCATTCCTTCACGTTCAATCAAGGCACCACCTTTATCAAAAATGATAACAGACGTTACCTTAGGATTAAATGACTCAATAGACATACTTTTCTACCTCTATTCGAAAACTATCAGTATACTGCATTATAACTAGATAATCTTACATTAAAACTTAGCTCCAGAAAAGTAAACAATAGAAAATTAATGAGCAGAGATACATCCACATAAGTTTATCAAGATTTTAAAAACAAATTTATTATTCACAGTAAAAGCTCAGAGTTCCTATTCAACTGGTTTAATACACTCTTTTAACGAATATATTATTTTGTAGAAAAGATAATTGATATTTACGTTTGTTTTGGAGGATTAATCAAATGAAACATTTTGATAAGAAAGAATCAATTTATGTTATTAGAAAAATGAGCGTTCCTCACTGTGCACGAGGTCCGCTCCGATGCGAAAAATGCAAAGAGATGGAAAGAGAAAAGAAAATCTGCCTTTTGAAGGTTTATTTTGAACCAGGAGAAATCGCTCGTCCAATGATCGAAATTTACAAGAACGGAAAAAAACGCTTATGCGAGTATGATCTTGCAAAAACATTTGAGGATGAAAAAGAAGCGAAAGATTATGCAAAGAAGAACGCATTAAATCTTTTAGAATAAAAAAATATTGTTTTCAAAAAATTTTAAAAAAACTTTCCAACCAAAAGTGTTGGTAAGGCAAGTTCGTGATTACACTTCGAATACTTTAACCTTGCAGTTTGGGGGGTTGTAGTCTTTAACCTTAGCGTCGTAGCTTTTTTTCAAAATTGCCTCGGCTATTCCGGCGAAGATAAGAGTCCTAGCGCAGGCAACATTTCCAAAGATGTCGTAAACTCCCTCACTTTTAAGAGCTACACACGCATTCATGTAAGGGCAGTTCCCTCCAAGTCTCACATCAACATCCCCACTCTCAAGGTCTGTGAGAATTATGTCTTTATCCTTCACGAAACCTATCTGAACTAGCAGAGACTTGTATCTGGATATGACATCGTAGAGACTTTTTGAACCCTTTAGGTGTTCCGTTAGCCCTAATTTATCGACAAGAGCCTTTGGGGCCCCCTTCGCCACACGTCTAGAAACTACTCCTGTGGAGCCTATGCTCATGCTCTCCGCCTTACCTATACCGTAGATAAGGGCCAGTTCGGCCGGATACTTCTCTACAATTCCAACAAGCTTAGTTTCAAGGTCGTCCAGCGAGTCGGATTCCAAGTTGAGATTAAAGTTCTTCTGAATGTACTCCAAGGTTTTCTCTAGAATAAGTTTCAGAGTATCCTCCGTGATGACGACCTCTTTCCTTACACCCTCAACTATTGCCCTAACAATATGCTCGTTGCCAGCAGGCGTAAAATCATCTCCACTACTCTCTTTTTATTTATATGGGCTAACAAATATATATTTATATTCACTGATGGTTTGGAGAAATCCAAAGAAGAAGACCGAATTGGGAGTTCTTCGTTTCCACTCAAAAATATCAAGGCTTAATGGTTCTTGGAACGCTGTTCCCTACTCGAGTGGGATTTTAGTAAGCTAAAGCTGAGCGGTTGTCGGGATTGAATATTTTCTTAAACTTCTTTTTCCAGAGGTGGTAGTCGAAACTTCGGTCTTATCCTTCTGAGAAACAACCTTAAATCATTCAAGCTGCAAAGATATTAAACATTTTTAAGAATTAAATAAGAAATTCTTGAAAAAAGTCTCGGCAGATTCGAAAACCCTTAATTAATAACAACCCATCAATGTGAACTGCCCTGTTTGCCAAGCGAATGAACGTAAAGACATAATTTTGATAAAAAAAGAATCGAAGAAGAAATTATTTTCTAATATCTTCTTCTACTATTTCTACCTTCGCCTCTATCTCTACCGCCGCGATAGCCGCCTCTATCGCTTCTGTACGGTCTGCCGCCGCCGTATCCGCCTGAACGGTCGCCGCCATATCTGGGGCGGAAGCTGCGCTCCTGTTCATAGACCTTGTCTGAGAGATTATTGTCCAGTTTGACCTCGGCGGGGGTGCTTTCATCGATTTCCTCCATGCTTCCGTACTTTCCTAGGTTCAGTCTCAAGGAGCCTTTGAAAACCGTGGTATACGCATTACTCAGTTTGTAAACGTGATCTGGTTGCATTTTGTCGATGTCGTCATTCCACAGGGTTAGCAATATGCTCCCCGTTTCGTCCCCTACAACAGCTTCGGTAACTCTCAAATTCTCGCCGGTTTTTCTTGAAACAATATCTCTTATTTCGTTCTTCGAATTGCATCTAACTTTCAGGTTAATGCTTCTAAGACCTGGTTTCAACTCATCTACAATTTTAAATTCTTCGGATTTAGACATTTCACTCATCTTTCACACAAACTTTCACGAAAAGTAGAAAAAGGCTAAAAGAGCAAAATCTCCGCTTCGCGCATTTTCTATCTTTCAAACTAGAATATCCATAAACCTTTTATAAACTTTGCTAAACCTCTGCTGTGTTGCACAATTAATGGTTTTGCATTTTTCCGCGTGGTGGTAATGGTTTAAACCACCTAAAAAACCTTATCAAAGACTGCACCACACATGTGTAGCCAACCAACCCAGAAGGAAGAAAAACCCATGAAGCAGGTAAAAGGCTCAAAAGAACCGAGGGGGAGAAAAGCGGAAAAAGAAGCAGAAAAGATAATAACGCTATCCCCAAAGAAGCCCCCAAAACCTAGCAACAAAAACAAAAACGAAGGGAAGAAGAAGGAGAGGTGGGGCCACTATGAGGATAAGCGCAACTGGCGAGAATACAACGAGAAGCTGGTGAAAAGGGGCGAGATGTACATCTCACTGGACTTCCTAGAGTCTTGGAGAAAAGAGTTGGAAGACATGAATGAGGGAAAGGTAGGCGCCCCCTACCACTACCCGGAGCCCCTAATAATTTTTCTAGGCTTCGCCTACATAATGTTTAGGATCAGCTACAGAGAGCTTGAAGGCTTCATACGGAAGCTTAAAGAATACATACCCAAAATCCCCGGCGTCCCAGACTACTCACAAATCTGGAGAAGAGTGAGAAAAACACTGCTAGACATAAAGGACACCCTACTAAGCCACAAGGACGAAGATGTAGTCATCTCACTGGACTCCTCCGGAGTAAAGGTCTCAAACCGCGGGGAGTGGATGAGGGAAAAATGGAAAGTGAGAAGAGGCTGGATAAAAGTCCACATAGCTGTAGATGAGAAGGAGAAGCAGGCTGTAGCCCTAGAGGTAACCGACGAAAAAGTAAGCGACTCCCAGAAGTTCAAACCCCTCGTAGAGCAGGCGGCGGGAAACATCAAGAGCAAGGGAGGAAAATTGAAACAGGTGAACGGCGACGGCGGCTACGACACCAGAGAAGACTTCAACACACTGGACGAGATGGAGGTAACGCCTGGAATAAAGATGCGTAAGAACGCCAGCACCAAAGCCAGGGGGAGCCCCTTAAGAAAGAAGCACGTCAAGGAGTACCGGGAGTTAGGCTATAAGAAGTGGAGGGACAAGTACCGCTACGGCTATCGCTGGCGTGCCGAGGGGAACCTCTCAGCCGTGAAGAGGCTTACCGGGGAGTATGTTCGGGCGGCTAAGTTGGAGAACATGTTCTGGGAAGTCAAAATGAAGTTCCTCTTCTACAACTCCATCCTGAAGTTCGACGCTACAGGGGAGCTACCCTGGGCGACTGTCAGCCAAAAATAAATGTGTGGAACGCGATACTTAGCCTAAACCATAAATTCACGGAATTGTGCAACACAGCATAAACCTCACATAATGCGGAAAGGCAGCGGCGTCAACCTATTTATCTAGTACTAGCAGGAAACGGGAAATCCAATTTCGCTAACACTCCCTTGCCAAGAGAAAGAATAAAAAAGAAAGAGATCCTAGAGAATAAGATTTGTTTAATTTCTTTGATCTGACCCATATACCATATCTTGAGGTCGGTCAAGATATGCTGCATGCAATCCTTCCGCTACCTGATTTAGGATCTCAATGTCTCTCTTGGGATTCAGGTCAAAATCTCCAATTTGCACTATTGTCTTATCTTTCACTGGCAAGAGAATTGTTGTTAATCCCACTCTGTCTCTAAAACTATATATCACATTACCCTTCTGTCTTCGGACTTCTGACATCGCCGTGAGCTTCTTAATCTTTCCTGAAAGACCCTTAACTTTGTTCAAGTATTGGCATACATAACTTTTCTCACTTTTGCGTGTTTTACGTAATGTATCACGCAGATCTGGGGCAAGCCGCATTTTTTGAAGAGTTTCAGCTAATTGGAATGCGACTGAATCTTGAGTAGCTGAATGGAATAAATCTTCTTCCTTGACTTCGATTTTAGGCACTTGGCTTGGAACTGAGAAGAATCCCTTCCTGCCACCAAATCCTCTAGTCTCAATGAAACCTATGAGATCATCACATGGATACGGTAAAATTGAAAGGTAGCTGTATTCTTCAAAGTATACCGATCCAGTCCAACCTGATGCATAAATGGGGCTGAGATACGCCACTAGGTTTTTAAAGTACATTCCTTTTGCCTCTGCACTAAATAAGAGATAACGTTCCTTTGTTTGTTCAATGTCAGTCTTTACCAAAAATTTTAAAACACTGGGGGCCCTCTCCTGCTCCGCCACTATTGGAATGAAAGCCGACCTGTAGGTAAAAACATCTCTAAATGCTTTTTCAATTTTGTCAACAAAATTGGCACGAACTTTTCCCAAATCTTTTCCAGTCACACCAAACTGTTGATAAAAATTCACCACTGTCAACTCGCCTCCTTCCTCCATAGGCTGTATTGATCCCATCAAACTAATACTTTACCATTTGCGTTTTTATTTTTTAAATTTATAAAGATACCCTTTAATAAACTTTTCTAATTGGAAAATGACTTTCACATTTGTATTTAGACTATTAGCATATCGTAAAAATAATCAAAATTTTTGTACATTTTATCTCCATATGAGAGTGCACAGGTTCAGGTTTCTTACTTTTCTCTTTTCTCGTTGTCTATGTTATAGAAGAGCCCTATGTTTTGTTTTCTCTGGATTGAAGCTTCCACTATTAGTCGGGCTACTAGGATTACGTTTCGCAGTTCTATTAGGTCTTCGTTTAGTATGTAGTTCCAGTAGTAGTGGCTGATGTCTTCTTCAAGCAGGTTTAAGCGGCGTATAGCCCTCTGCAGCCTCAGGCCGCTTCTAACTATTCCCACGTAGACCCACATGAGGCGTCTTATCTCATCGAAATCGTGTTTTAACAAGACTTTCTCATCTATGGGCTTATACTTGGAAGCGTCCCAGAGAGGCATCTCCTCCAAGGGTATTTCAACCGGGTTCTCCAGATATTTCAGGGAGTCCAAGTAGCTTCTGTGAGCGAAAACCACAGATTCCAATAGTGAATTGCTAGCAAGTCTATTTGCGCCGTGTAGACCGGTGCAGGCAACCTCTCCTATAGCATATAAGCGATTAATAACATGATTGGGATCATCTCTTCGGATAACCTGCCCATTCTTGTTTACAGCCACCCCTCCCACCATATAGTGCGCCGCTGGCACCACTGGAATCGGTTGCTTTGTTATATCCACACCATATTTTAGGCAGGTATTGTAAATATGGGGGAAACGTTCTTTGACATGTTCTTTGTCCAAGTGTAATAGGTAGAGGTATACGTATCTGTCTCCACTCTTTTTTAGTTCTCTGTCTATAGCTCGGGCAACTACGTCGCGTGTGGCGAGACTCCCTCTCTCATCATAGTCTTTCATGAAAGAGAACTTCTCGGGGTCGTCCTCTCCAGATTCCAAGAACTCTTCGTAATTACTGATAGTCATTAATATCCCGCCTTCCCCTCTAACTGCCTCTGAGATGAGAAACGCGACTCTCTCCTGATCATAGAGGGTTGTGGGGTGGAACTGAACGAATTCAAGGTCCCTAACCTTGGCTCCTATTCTGTAGGCCATGGCTATTCCATCTCCTGTGGAGATGCTGGGATTCGTGGTGTATAAGTAAATCTGACCGCAGCCACCCGTAGCCAGAACCGTAACGTTAGCTAAGTAGGTGCTTATCTTACCTGATTTTTTGTCGAAGATGTAGGCTCCTAAACATTCGTCCTCCTCAAGGCTTAGTCTAAGCTTGCGTGTGGTAATCAGGTCAATGGACATCGCGTTTTCAATAATCGTAACATTGGGATGCTTCTCACAGGCGTTCACCAAAGCTCTTTCAATAGCTGCTCCTGTAAGATCCGCTACATGGAGTATCCTTCTTTGATGGTGTCCTCCCTCCATCGCCAAGTCAAAGGAACCATTCTCGGTTTTCTCAAATTCCACCCCGATATCAATTAACTCCTTCACTCTATCTGGAGCTTCTCTTACAACAGTCTCCACCACATCTAAATCGTTTAGATAAGCTCCCGCTTCCAGAGTGTCCTTTATGTGAGATTCGAAACTGTCATGCTCCACATCCATAACTGTAGCTATTCCCCCTTGGGCATAGTTGGTACTACTCTCCACACTCGACTTCTTGGTGACAACAGTGACCTTTCCATGGTTTCCAGCCTTAAGCGCAAAACTCAAACCTGCGATTCCTGATCCGATGACTAGAAAGCCCGTCCGCCGCCTCAAAATAACCACCCTTTAAAACAAAATAGTCCTACCCATAGAATTTTCATATCTTCTGTTTGAATAAAAGTTAAATTACCATTCAAGAAGAAATATATAAAGGATGCTCTGGAACAAAATTAGTTCAACTCTTTGTCTATAAGGGCTTATCTCTCCACCGAGGGATAGACCGACACCCTTCACTGTGAATCTCGGCGTTACAATCTTATAAAACCCACCACTACTTTTTCTGTCTTCCGCACATCATGATGAGTACACTCCCAAAACTTACTAGAAACAAGCAATCAGAACATAAAAGGAAGAAGCAGATATCCTAACAGAAAGAAATCTACCTTTGTAAGTTTAAAAGACAGTTTCATCCCAATAAGGCTTAAAAAAGTTTAACGGCCAAAAAAGTTAATGAGTAAAACGGAAAATCATGGTGCATGAATGGTGTCGGGGACGATGGTGACCAGAACGGAGCAGATTCACCTCAAGCCAAGCGCCAACCTGAGCAGGCTATGCCACCACTCCAAAAACCTGTACAACGAGACCAACTACATCGTGAGACAGGCACTATTCAAGACCAAAAAATGGATAAGGTATAATGAACTTGCGGAGATGCTTAAGGGCTCCGAGAACTACAAAGCCCTTCCAGCACAAACCGCACAGCAAATCCTAAGGGTTTTGGAAAGGAGCTGGAAATCCTTCTTCAACGCTCTAAAGGACTGGAAAAAGCACCCCGAAAAATACTTCGACCAGCCCAAAATGCCTAGATACAAGGAGAAGGACGGCGAGTTCCTGCTAATCTTCACCAACCAGCAGTGCAGAATAAAAAATGGGAAAATCTGTTTTCCCGAAATGGTTGGTCTCAGGGTTGAAACGAGGCTGGATGACAAAACAGACTTGAGGGAAATCAGAATAGTTCCAAGGGGTGTGGGTTACATCCTTGAGGTGGTTTACCATAAAGTTGTAGAAACTTTGAGATTGGATGGAAGCAGGATTGCGGGTATTGATTTGGGATTGAGAAACATCGCAACCATTGTAAACAACATCGGGGAGAAGCCGATTGCTGTTAAGGGCGGTGTGGCGAAATCCATAAACCAATATTATAACAAGGAGAGAGCCAGACTGCAGAGCATTTATGACAAGCAAGGGATTAAGACAAGCTCCAAGCTGCAAAGACTACAGAGAAGAGAAACCGGAAGATAAAAGACCTATTCCACAAGTTGAGCCGCGAAATCGTAGGTTGGTGTATTAAACACGACATTGGTACAGTAGTGCTTGGTCATAACAACAACTGGAAGCAGAACTCAAATCTTGGGAGGAGAAACAACCAGAACTTCGTACAGCTACCCTTCCACAAACTGATAAGCCAGATCAAATACAAGGCAGAGGAAGCGGGAATAACGGTGATATTGCGGGAGGAGAATCACACCTCAAAATGCAGCTTCTTAGACAGCGAACCAATAAAGCACCTCGATGAATACGCTGGCAAGAGGATGAACAGAGGATTATTCAGGAGTAAAAAGGGGATAATAATTAATGCAGACGTGAACGCTGCATACAATATTATACGGAAGGCATTCCCAAAAGCTTTCGCGGACGGGATAGAGGGTGTAGGGCTTCACCCAGTTAGAATGGTTTTAATATTCTAACAAAGGATTTTTAAGAAGGCACAACTAATTTTGTTCAAGCCTAAAGAGAATGGTATAAAATGTGCATACTGCCAGAGTTGGAGGGCACACCGCTTGGAACTTAAACAATTTGACCTAGAAGATGTCAAAGTCCTCAGAGAAACAAGAATGAAGGAGTTGAGAATACCCCTAGTTATTGATTTTTTGGAGCAAGCAGTTAAAAACGGCACCTGTTGGGGGCTTTGCTTGAGGGATGAGACAATATGTTACTGGGTTTACTTGGAAAAATTCTTTGCTCCGTTGTACGGGAAAAGCATCATAGAGCTTTACATTAAAAGGGGATATAGGGCGATAAGCGATGAGATTCTTCATCTAGTGACCAAGCAGTTTGAACCTAGAGGAATTTATGTGCGTACCGACGACACCTTTCTACTCTCATTCCTCCTTGAAAGGGGCTACCATTTCGATGTGGCGGACCCCATTTTATTGAGAGAGAAAAAAGTAGACACGGAGCACCAAGAAAACCTAGAGTTTAGGCCGATAACTGAGGAAACACTTGATGAGGCATTCAAATTATTTCTCGGTGAAGAGCCAGAGAACGCAGGAGTGAAACAAGAGGATTACCACCGCATAAAATCAGAGATTGGTAACGACAGCTACTGGACTTTGATTCGGGAAGGCATAGTGGCAGGGGTTGCATACTGGACGAAACAAAGGTATAACAATTATGTAGCAATAGCCCCCGTAGTACAAAGAAACTATAGGAGACGAGGTTACGGCTCCTACATGATATCAAAATTAGCCGATTACCTGGAGAGCAAAGGATACCAACCCATCTCGTACATAAGCCAATTTAACGTCGCAGCCAGAAAAGCTTTTGAAAAATCGGGTTTCCATACGACAGCACTCCACATCCTATTTCGTCTCAGCCCATGACAAAAACCCAAAAAACTACAACCGGAAACCAACAGTAAAGAACACATCCTCCCTTGCAGAGAATCCTCAGGCAGCTGCCCCGCACAAGCCTCACGCCCGGACCGCGAGCAGGCACACAGTCCTCCAGTCCACACCACATGTCCTGTCTTCATCAAATCTCCAAAACGTACTGCCAGAGAACTCACTTGAACCCCTCATTTTTCCCTTTTCCCTTTTATCTCTCGGATACGTTGACACGCATCCTCAACCAGTGGCATATATTGAGGAGACGCATACTTGATGAAATTCTGGTACGCTTCAACAGCTCCATCAAAGTCACCTGCCGCCTCAAGGGCAAGCCCCAGATTGTTGTATGCCAGGGCATAGTCTGGTTTTAGTCTTACAGCCTCCCTGTACTCCTGTATCGCCTCGTCTAGCAGCCCCTTGGTCTGAAGAGCATTACCAAGGTTGTTGTGGGTTGTGGCATCCTCCGGTTTAAATCTTATTGCCTCTTTCCACTCCTCTATCGCCTCATCTATCAGCCCTTTAGCAACAAAGGCGATCCCTAAATTGATATGAGCTGAGGCATGATCTGGTTTTAGTCGTATTGTTTCTCTCCATTCCTCTGTCGCCTAATCAAACAATCCCTTACTATAAAGGGCTCTGCCAAGGTTGTAGTGGGCTGATGCGTGGTCGGGTCTTATTTTTATCGTCTCTCTGAACTCCTGTGCTGCCTCATCAAATAATTCTTTAGCAAAAAGGGTGTTTCCAAGGTTGTAATATGCGTCAGCATGTTCTGGGCTTATTTTTATCGCCTCCCTGTATTCCTGGATAGCTTCATCAAGCAAACCCTTATCCTTAAGTGCAATTCCCAAATTGTAGTGTGCGTTGGCGTGGTCTTTTTTTATCTTTATTGTTTCCCTGTAATGTTTTATCGCCTCGTTGAGCATCCCTTTACTATAAAGGGCGTTTCCAAGGTTAAAGTGGGCAGACGCAAAGTCTGGTTTTAATCTTATCGCTTCCCTCCATTCCTTTATCGCTTCGTCGAGCAAAACCTTTTCATAAAGGGCATTTCCCAGATTGTAGTGCGCGTCAGCGTTGTCTTTTTTTATTCGTATCGCTTCCCTGTACTCTTTTATCGCCTCGTCGAGCATACCGCGATCATGGAATGACGCTCCCTTTTTGAAATGTTCATCGCTCAAGTTCCAACCTTCCTGCTAACAGTTTACCTTCTATTCTTTCGTAATCTCAAACTTACAAACAACCAAAGAAATCCTGAGCCCTTCATCTTTTTCCTTTCATCTCACGGATGTGTTTACGCGTATCCTCAACTTGTTCTGCATACTGCGGAGGAGCATACTTGATGAAATTCTGGTACGCTTCTATGGCTTTTTCAAAGTCTTCTACAGCCTCTAGGGCAAGCCCCAGGTTGTAGTATGCTTCGGGGTATTCTGGTTTTATTCTTATTGCCTCTTCGAGTTCCCTAATCGCCTCGTCTAGCAGTCCCTTATCGGCGAGGGTAATCCCTAGATTTTTGTGGGCTACTGCCTCGTCTGGGTTTATTCTTATCACTTCTCTGAATTCCTTAATCGCCTCGTCGACTAGCCCCTTAGTAACAAGGGTTAACCCCAAGTTGAGGTGGGCGTCGGCTTGTTCTGGATCTATTCTTATTGCCTCTCTGTATTCTTCCATCGCCTCATCGAGTAGCCCTTTATCCTCAAAGGCAAGCCCCAGATTATAGTGGGCGTCGACTTCATCTGGTTTTATTCTTATTGCCTCTCTGTATTCTTCTAATGCTTCGTCGAGCAGCCCCACATCATAAAGGGCACGCCCTAAGTTATAGTGAACATCGAATAGGTCTGGGTCTGTTCGTATTGCCTCTCTGTATTCCTGTATCGCCTCCTCAAGCAGTCCTTCACAATAAAGTGCATTACCCAAGTTGAGGTGTGCTTCTGCATGGTCTGGATTTACTCGTATTGCTTCGTTATACTCTTTTATCGCCTCGTCGAGCAGCCCCTTATCCGCCAGGGCAAGCCCCAGATTGTGGTGGGCGTTTGCATGATCCGGATTTATTCTTAGTACTTCTTGATATTCCTGTATCGCCTCATCCAGCAGTTCATTATCATAAAGGGCGTTTCCTAAATTATAGTGGGCTGAGGCATATTCTGGATTTATTTTTATAACCTCTTGCCATTCTCTTATTGCCTCATCCAGTAGCCCTTCATCAAAAAGGGCAACCCCCAGGTTGTAGTGGATGTCAGCATCTTCTGGGCATATTCGTATCGCTTCTCTGTACTCTTGAATCGCTTCATCAAGCGTCCCTTTCTTGTAAAATATATTTCCTAGGTTGTAGTGGGCTTCGGCGTTGTCCGGTTTTATTTTTATCGCTTCCTTGTACTCTTTTACTGCCTCATCAACCAGACCACGATTATAAAACGACAGTCCCTTTTTAAAATGCTCATCACTCAAATTCTATCACTCCTACAAAATTTATATTCATACTTCGAATCTTCAAACTTACCACCGATGAAATCTTTGAAGTCCCTCATGCTTTTCCTCCTCCTTTTATCTCCTGAATGTGTTGATGAGCTTTCTCAACAAATTGAGCGTACTTCTTCGGCGACGCGTACTTGATGAAATTCTTGTAGGCATCTAAGGCTTCGTCAAAATCCGCCGCATCCTTGAGAGCAAGCCCCAGGTTGTAGTGGGCTAAGGCAAGGTCTGGCTTTATTTTTAACGCTTCTCTGTATTCCTGTATCGCTTCGTCTAGCAGCCCCTTATCAAAAAGGACAATCCCAAGGTTGACGTGGGCGTTGGCGTAATTTGGATTTATTCTTAGTGCCTCCCTATATTCCAGTATCGCTTCGTCAAGCAAACCTTTAGCCCTAAGGACACCCCCTAGGTTGTAGTGAGTGTCGACATCGTCTGGTTTTATTCTTAGGGTCTCTCTGTATTCCTGTATCGCCTCGTCTAGCAGCCCCTTATCCCTGAGGGCGACTCCCAGATTGTTGTGTGCATCAGCGGCGTCTGGGCTTATTCGTATTACCTCTTTGTATTCCCTTATCGCCTCGTCTAGCAGTCCCTTAACCCTAAGGGTATTCCCCAAGTTGAGGTGGGCTAAAGCATAGTTTGGTTTTATTCTTATCGTCTCTCTATATTCTTGTATCGCCTCGTCCAGCAGCCCCTTATCCGCAAGGGCGTTTCCTAGGTTGTAGTGGATTTCGGCATAGTCTGGATTTATTTTTAATGCTTCCCTGTATTCTCGTATCGCATCATCGAGGAGGCCTTTAGCCTTAAAGGCGTTCCCCAGATTGTTGTGTGCATCATCGTAGTCTGGGTTTATTCGCAGCGTCTCTCTCCATTCCTGCATCGCCTCGTTGAGGAGGCCTTTAGCCTTAAAGGCGTTCCCTAGGTTGTAGTGTGCGTCGGAGTAGTCTGGTCTTATTTTTATGGCTTCTTTGTATTCTTTTATCGCCTCGTCGTACAGACCCTTAGCCCTAAGAGCGTTTCCAAGCTTGTCGTGGGCGAAGGTCTGGTCTGGCATTATTCTTATCGTCTCTCGGAGTTCCTGTATTGCCTCGTCTAGCAGTCTCTTCTTGTAAAGGGCAACTCCTAGGTTGTAGTGTGCTACGGCATGGTCTGGATTTATTTCTAATACCTCTCTGTATTCCTGTATTGCCTCGTCCAGCAACCCCTTATCCGCGAGGACAAGTCCCAGGTTGTTATGGGCTGCGGCGTTGTCCGGTTTTATTCGTATCGACTCTTTCCACTCCTTTATCGCCTCGTCGACCAGACCTTTAAGATAAAATATGTTTCCCAAGTTGTTGTGTGCTCCTGCATGGTCTGGATTTATTTTTATCGCCTCTATGTATTCCTTTTTCGCCTCATCTAGCAGAGCACTAGAATAAAGCACATTCCCTAGGTCGTAATGTGCGTCGGGGTGGTCTGGGTTTATTCGTATTGCTTCCTTGTACTCTTTTATCGCCTCGTCGAGCAGCCGTTTACTCTCAAGGATAAGTCCAAGTTTGTGGTGTGCTTCGGGGTGGTCTGGGTTTATTTTTATTGCTTCTCTGTATTCCTGCATCGCCTCATCGAATAGACCAAGGATATGAAAAGATAGTCCCCTTTTGTAATGTATATCACCAGAGTTATAGCTCTCCTGGATGGGGTAGTGGGGTTTCTCCGGTTCCTGCTGGGTCTTGCAGTCTTTCTCTCTAGAACTTTGTTTCGTCATGAATTTTAACTCCGGGTGTTTATATTTTTCAAATAATCTATTCGGAGCTGCTTTCGTCCCCTTTTAATTCTTGTTTCTTGTGGTTATTATTTTTATTGTTTTGGATTTAATTTATGTTCTGACTATCCTTGATTTCTCTTTCTTGGAGGGTCGTTGCGAGCTTTCTTAAAGGAAGGTTTGCGGAACCAGTTGTTTAGGGCTGGTAAAATATTAATAGAGAGTAATCAAAATAAATATATTAACTATTTAGAGTTATGTATCTATTAGTGGAGGATGTTTTTGTGGCGGAGACGGTCACGTTCCTTGTAATGGGTTTGCCTTCTGAGAATCTCGTAAGGATTATTGAGTCTTGTATTGATTGGTGGCCTAAGAAGAGGTTTGGGCTGTTTCTTGACCTTTTTAAGAGTGAGTTGAAGAATGTTGATAAAGGGGCTCAAAAGATTATTCTGGACAGGCTTAACGAGAACACCTTATCTGAAGTCTTTGGGTTGGCGGTGAAAATTTTCCCAATTCAGGATGCTTTCCTGCCTTCAGGGGAGGCGGATCTTCTGGAATTGAATAGGATTGTTCCCGAAACTTTAACTCATGCTCTTCTGAACGTTTTTTCCCTTTATGGAGATTTGGGTGATCTTAAAGGGCTGGGTGAGGCTTTCCGGATTTCAATTAAAAACTTCAGGGAGAAGCTTTTCGGTTCGCTGAGCAGTTTGGGAGTATCGAAAATTATGGAGGAGCTCGTCAGCGTAGACCCGGAAAATTATGCTATTTTTTCAGCTAGTTTTGAAAAAGCGCAAGTCGGCGGGGTTCGGGTTGAAGAACCTGAAAAGCCAGCCAGGAGAGTTCTTGAATTTACTCCTAGTGTGGTGAAATCCGAATCGGAGATTAAGAAATTTTTGAAATTGCCGAGTATAGTCAGAATTCCGGGAATAACGGAGAGCGACCAAGTTAAATATGAAAGCGTTCTGAATATTTCTGAGTTTCCCTGCTTTTTTGAAGGTGAAAAATCGTATGGTTTGAGGGCGGGGAGTCTGAAGAGTAATTTCTGCAAAATGTTTCTTCCCCTAAATCCTAGCATTATTGATGCGCTGGACGATGTTGATTTTCGTGAGAGCTTGTTAGAGATAGAAAAGATGCATCTAGAGCAACTTACGAACCAGATGGTTTTAGAACCGGATCCTTTCCGATTTATGGAGAAAGAACAAAAATTGAGGGTGCTGGTTTTCCTAGAGCATTTGAAGAGAGACCTTATCATTCACCTTACTACAAAAAAGAAGGACGAGTTATTAACCGCCCTATCGATAATTGAGGGAAGAATAATTCCCAGCCACCACACTTTAAACGAACTCTCCACGATTAAACCGGTAACGAACAAATCACTACAATTTGAATACTACTCACAACTAGGTTACCACCTTCTACTGTACGGTGACTTAGCAAAATCCGAGGAGAGCATCAAGGAAGCTCACTCATACGCCGAAGGCGTGGATCCAACCATTCTACAAATCCTAGAAGCACTGATAAAAATTAGGAAGGGCCAATTTGATGAGGCTGTTGAAGAGTTGAACAACTGCTACGAGAAAACTGGTTCGCCCAAACTAAAAGGAGCCTCATCGTACTATACTGGAATGGTGCACTACTCTCTAGGAAACCTTCAAGAGGCCTATCAGTTTTTCGAAGATGCGCAGAGTTTGCTTCGAACAGAGTACGATATCGCTGCGATACAGGGTAAAAAGGGAGTCTGTGCACTAAATCTCAAGATGTATGAGGAAGCCTTCCAAGAATTCAAGAAACTCGAGTCTCTCGTTAAAAACATCGACTATAAAGAATTCTCAGCCGCCGCCTACGAGGGCCTTGGATTTGTACTCTCCCTTACAGGGAAGTTTGACGAAGCTCTAAAGTATTATGGAATGGCTCTAGGAGTAGACCAAGAACTAAAAGATGACAAATCCGTTTCGGAGGACTACAGTAATATTGGAACAGCTTATTACAAGAAGGAGCGGCTTGACGATGCCCTAAAGTACTACGAGAGGGCACTGGAGATTCACAAGAAACTGGGCGACAAACGAAAAACAGCAATAGAATACAATAATATGGGAGTTACTCTAAAAACGAAAGGCAATTTGAGCGAGGCTTTCCAACATTTTGAGCAGGCCCTAAGACTCAATGAAGATATGGGAAGCACACAAGCCTTGGCTGCTAACTGTAGTAACATCGCCTCGGTTTTGAGGGAATCCGGTAAGAGAAAGGAAGCTCTCGCCTACCTTGAAAGAGCACTAAGTTTAAACAAAGAACTCGGAAACTTCGAAATGGCTGCGGAGAACTACACCGATATGGGGAAAATTAAGGCGGATGAAAACAATTTAGATTCCTCCCTAGAACTTTTTGAGAAAGCCCTAAAAATACATAAAGACCTTGGAAATAAGGAGGAGATTATAACAGACTACTCTAACATGGGATTAGTTCTGATGAGTAAGGGTGAAATCCATAGTGCAGTCGCCTACTTTGAACTCTGCCTCAAACTCTCAGAAGAATTAAACTACCTGAAATGGGCGGAATCAATACTCCCCACAATATTCAAATCCTACGGCTTCCTAAAGAAAAAGGAACCCGGAAAAACCTTCTATCTCAGAGTATTAAACAAGTTCCCTGAGCTAGCTAAACAATTATAGTTTTCTAAACCCACCAAATATTCTGAACAACTTTTAGCAACTATTCTTTTTGCTTCCGACGGTAGAAGAGCTAAAACTAATTCGTGAAAAATGGTTCAACTAATTTCAGAAAAATTGAAATGCTCAAATACAAGGAGGCTATAATTGAAAAACTGGCCAGCTTCAGAAAAAAGTGATTAGTTAAGGAAATTCAGCCTAATCCCAGCGGTTTTCTTAAATCTTCATTTTGATATATATTTTGATTTTTGTATATTTTTTAACTAAAAAAATCTTAAATAATGTAATACTGTTGAAGTATACATGAATTATAACCACGTTATGGCTGTATTCTGGTGAACACAACTTGGAGATAACGCTTTCGGAACTACAGAAACATCTAGGTAACGCACACTTTAGACTCCATTGCAAGGTAATGGAAGTCGACGAACTCTCTGAACTAATTAGCAACAACACAGCAAAACACCTGATGGAAAGATTCAAAAAGGCGATTACAACCGAAGAAAATGTCAGTAATGAAGAGATGCGGAAGTTGCTTTGCGGTATGTGGGTTTTCCACGACCTAGGAATGATAAAATTCGCAAATAGAACAGATGGATTAGCAATCACAATCCAAGAAATGATTCTACATAACAAAAAAGTACTCGCCGCAAGGCTAATACCAATCTTGGAACACATAACCGAACACTTAAGCGAGGACAAGGTCTCAGTAATTAAATAAGCATATGAATGATCTTTCTCCACACAATAACACCGAAAAAACACTACTTTCCCCTTTGGGTACTTCCCTTCCGGATAATAAATGGTCCACTGGATTTTGTATTGATGAAATGTTTCCAGTTCTCATTTTTAGTTTTTTTCTAACTCTCATTATAATAGCAGGAAATCCCGAGACATTGTTCCTATGTACTATCGCGACTCTAGTAATCTGTGAAAATCACCTTCTGCTACTATAATTGAAGAATATTATTTCTTTATTCTTCTCTCTAATTTCTTCTCCCTCTCCTCTTCCTTCTTTCTTCTCTCTTCTCTTTTTTTCTTGGAATTTTTTCTTCACATGGTACGGCTGTTTGGCACAACCCGCAGGCGTAAATATCAATATCGTATTTTTCTTTAATTGTTGGAATTTGTTTGAATACAAACTCTTGGCATTTATTCTTGTCGTGTCCTTCTTCAGTAATTGCACCAGCAGGGCATCTTTTTACACACCTTTTGCAACTTCCCTTTTGGAAAAAGCGACAATCTCTATGGATATCACTAGTTCTCTGAGGAGAATCTAACCTTTGGTTCACAATAACACTGCCAGCTCGGTGTGCCTTTCCCTTCTCGCTGATTAACCCATCTGAAAGGCCGAAGGTGCCCAAATTCGCGGCGAAGGCCACATGGCGTTGAGACCAAGTGGAAGCCCATCCGACCTTTTCGTCAACCAACATTCGAAAAAGGCTTCTTTCGAGTTCAGGTGCGACAGCGAAATATCCTTTCTCTTCAAGAAAGGAAACAATATGAGCTTCTAGCTTTCGATTAAACTCCTCACCAAAAAGGCGAGTATGAGCCCAACGCTCAGAAGGCCCATCCTTCATACGGGCATTCTCTTTTCTTGTCTTCTTGGAGATAGGAAGTATATACGAGATGACTCCAATTTCTTCTTCGGAAGGAACAGGAACACCTCTCTCCTTCGCAACTTCTGACATAGCCTCATACGGCGTAAGGTGGAACTCCCCAATAACCTCTTTCAATTTGTAGAAAATGGGGTCACCACCCGCCACAAATCCAACCAAGGGTTCTTCAAAAATGGGAGAACAATCCAACTTTTCCAGCCGATTTCCAGGGTCTTCCCTTACAAACCTTTTAATTTCCTTAGTAATCCACTTTTTAAATTCTTCCACATCCATTCTCAATTCCTCATTTTGAATATTTAATTTCCAATTTTTTTCTTATTATTTTGGTTCCTTTAGGCAATCACCTGATTTTCTTTGGGATTACTTTGCTTTTTCTATTGACTTCATTTCTTAGTCTTTATCGCTTTAATCTTTTTAGGCAGTTTTTTCTATGGAAGCTAGAAAATGGTTAGTAAGGTTTTTTATGATTCTTTTTGGGGTCTAGTTTTAAAAGGGTTGGTGTATCATAAGACTTTAGTAATTATTTTTGTGGAGGTTGCTTGTTTGGGTTATGAAACCATTATTTATGAGAAAAAAGATGGTATCGGTAAGATAACCCTGAATAGACCCGATAAGTTAAACGCTATGAATTTTCAGATGGTTGACGAACTGGTTGACGTTCTGGACGAAATTGATCTCGATGATGAGGTGAGAGCAGTTATAATTAGCGGAGCTGGCAAATCCTTCTGCTCCGGCGCTGAACTCACAGAACTCGGAGCCCGCCCCAATCCATTCGACTCAATAAGCTTTATGCGTTCCTTCGTACAAAGACTGATAATCACACTCAGAAGTTTAGAAAAACCGATAATAGCTGCTGTTAACGGTTATGCTCTGGGCATTGGCTGCGGCTTGGCGTTAGCTTGCGACATCAGAATCGCCTCGGAGGACGCAAAGTTCAGTGAAAGATTTGTGAGAATAGGCATACTCCCCGGGGACGGAGACACTTACATTTTACCCCTGCTCGTGGGTTTGGGAAGAGCCAGTGAACTTCTGTTCACGGGTGACGACATCGAAGGTAAAGAAGCGGAACGAATAGGGCTGGTTAACAGGTGTATTCCCGCCGAAAAACTCGAAGAAGAAGCGGAAGCCTTAGCTCAGAAACTAGCGAATGGAGCCACAAGAGCCATCGCCGCAACCAAAGCCGCACTAAACAGGAGAATCCTACCTCAGCTCAAAGAAGAATTAGAGTGCGTCGCTCTACAGCAAACTCTTCTGTTCCAAACAGAAGACCATAACGAAGCCCTAAAAGCCATAAAGGAAAAGAGAAAACCCATATTCAAAGGGAAATAAACACCACAAAATAAAGTCAGTTAATCCCCAGAAACCTGAATCATAGTAACTACTAACAAATTTATTTCAACCAACTCACTTTCTCTAATGGAGTAAAAAGAATTAACGACTGAATTCCATCAGGTATCTTTAAATTATGGAATACCAACAAATAATTTTCTTAAGTAGTGGATGTACAGATTCGCATCTAAAGGAGAAGTGATTGTTCTGCCTTATTTCTGTCGGGTGTGTGGTAAACGCATCAAAGGAATTGGCAGCGAAGCCAAACACATATACCAATGGGCGATAGCCTTCACAAAAGGGAAGACTCACTGGAGATATAAAAAACACTACGATTTTCTAGCGAGAAACCACTGCCCATTTGATCAAGAGGAGATAAGAAAACTACTCGAAGAAAAAGATTCCGAAAACCCGACAGAAAAGGACAAACCACGAACCCCAAACAAATTGGAGCAGAAATAAGGATTGATAATAATTGAAGAAAATAATCATCGACACCGATATAGGTTTGAATGTTAATGACTAGTACGCTATTTCTCTAGCTGCAAAATCTCCCGAACTCACTGTGGAGAGTGTCACCACCGTTTACGGCGACACACCACTCTGGGCCAGAATCGCCCTGAAACTGCTAAAACTAGCTGGTAGAACCATATATTTAATCGCCACTTCCTGCATACGAGTCTACGGTGGTGGGTGAGTTGGGGGAGAGACCTGTTTCCTAGTTTCAACCGTCATTTATTCGCCGTGTGCTTATTTGTTTCCTTTCCTCTAATCTGGTTTAAACACTATCGTGTAAAAAAAGACGGGCAGCAGAATGCGGAGGCAAGCCAAGTCGCCCCACCACCACAACAACAAGTTAGTACGCGGGAGTTTAGATTAAACATATGGCGCTTCTCCTTCGATATCTGGAAATCAGGCTTCATTAAAGTTATTTTTAAAAAACAAATCCCCATTCCTCTTTTTTCTGTAATTGGAGCCTTTTTTGAGGAGTTACTTTAAATATGCAAAAATTTATAAATATGTGGGTAAATGCGTAAAAGTGGGAATTTTCCCACTTTTGGGAAATGAGGAGATAAATCATGGGAAGAGCAGGCGATTCACTGGAGCTAAGAGCCCAAAAACTAGTGGAGGAGGGGCTCAAAGCCTACGATAACTCCGAGATCAGAAAAGCAGTCAACCTGCTAAACGAAGCTGTACCCCTTCTAAAACAAGTGAACAAGAGGGACTGGGTCCAAAACTTATTAACCGAAATGGGCCAGATGCATTACGAAATTGGGGACTATCAAGCCGCGTTGAAGGACCTTGAAGAGAAGCTGGAAATAGTGAGCGAAACCGGAAACCGTAAAGAAGAAATAGAAACGCTCATGGGCATAAGTCATATACACCTTTTACTACATAATTATCCTTCAGTCCTAAAATATCTTAAAAAGGCTTTAAGCCTGACTCGTGAAATAGGGGATCTTGAGGGCGAGCGAATAGTACTTTTAGGCATAGGAACCGTATACGAGACGCTTGGGAAATACTACTCTGCGTTCAGATGCTTCCAAGAAACAGAAAGAATCAACCATGACTTGGGAAAATATGAAGATGAGGGTGAAGGACTCTTACGGGCTGCAAAAATTTATGCTAAACTCGGAAAATACTCAGCCGCCCTAGTAAGCTTCCTTGAAGCGTTCAAAGTCATGAAAGAAATAGGAAACCGTAAAGGCGAAGCGATGTCCCTTCAAGGCGCTGGAAACATGTACTATGAGTTCGAAGACTATGAAAATGCACTTCTGTGCTATGAGGAAACATTAGACATCCGTCAAGAATTAGGTAACCGGACACAGGAAGGAGATATTCTCAGAAGAATTGGAGAAACGTATGCAAAGCTGAAAAACTACATGAATGCAATCAAATATCTGGAAGACGCCTTAGAAGCCGTGAAGAAGATTAAAGCCCACGAAAATGAAGAAACCATCCAAGACACTATCAAAAAACTCCAAACATCATCCAAAATATATGGAATAAACCCCAAATATTTCCACAACAACATAACAAAAAATTAAGCAACGAAAAATATCTCCCCATCCTAATTTTTAATTCCAACCTCCAGAATAAAATCAATTTTCAAGCAGAAACACTACAAAACGTGTTCCATTTCCGCATTTCAAAAACTCGAACTTGCATTAGCGGATCTACTTCTTAAGCTGCTTAACTTATAAAAAAGAAAAAATAGGGATGGGAAGAATCTGCGATAATAGTTTGCTTGTACTATTTCTTTGCAATTTCTTTTCGCCGCTGCATTAGCAGATCAGCTATCTTTTGTCTATCCTTCGGATAGTACCTGTAAGCCAGGAACCAGAATAAGAAACATAAAGCCCAAGGAATTGTGACAAAAATCATCATGGAGTAAGTTAGAGCTTGACCTGCCAAAGACATCCAAAACAGAAGCCACACCACTGGAGTACCCACAATCAGCCATAAACCAATGTAGGGGCTAATCCAACCCATAGCAAACCCAGCAATCCCACCATTTATTACACTATCCGCAAAGAAACCCACAAGAACCGCAGCGAAGGCACCAAACCCTTGCTCGAAAATCTGCTCCAAAGAATACGCCGTACTCCTAACTTCCGGCTTGTTAACAGCCGCGACAATGGGAGTAACAGCACCAGGGCCCGCCCAGCTAATCAGAGCCGCTGTAACAAGTGCAAAAATCATGAACACCATAAAGTTCTGTACCACGAACAAAATAATCCAAGACATGGGAATACCAATGAAAACCGATATTTGCGCCACAATTATCCTGCCCTTTTTGGGAGACCGCGCCTCCGCTTTGTCCCCCAGAAAACCGCCTATAACGTTACCAACAGCTGAACCAAGAACAATCATAGCAAAAACCAAAGTAGCCTGCTCTGGAGTAAGATAACGCACACTCTCCAACCAGTAAATAAGCCAAACCTGGTACACGATCCACGGGAAAAATCCTGTTAGGCCTTGTGCGATGATGACCCACATGGTGGGGATTCTTAAGACGTTGCCGGCTGCTTTGCGGTCTATTTTGTATTTTTCTACGTTTTCTTTTGTGATGACATCTTTTAGTTCCTTCTCTGATGCTCCTCGTACTGGCTCTTTTAGGAATACCGCTATAATTCCTGCTATTACAAAACTGATTATGGCTAGTATCCTAAATCCTTGTCTCCATGCGCCTAGGTATATTGTTTGTTTCAGAAAGTAGTCCAAAAATAGTGCGTTCCTTAGCAAGCCCATGAATCCGGGTGAGAGATTAAAATACAAATCTGCGAATTGTAGGTAGAGCAGTTGGGTTAGGTTGGATTCTATTCCAAATGTTAGGCTGGGGGCGTCCAGCATTCCTAGGATGGGTACTGTGACTACGATTCCTAGCAATCCCATGAGCTGGAATATACCGAACATTCTGCCTCGGATTTCGGGCTTGTACATGTCTACTATTATTGAGAAGCCTGTGGGTGTTATGGTTGCTAGTCCTAGCCCTACTAAGATTCTGAAGTATAGTAGTTGGTCAAAGCTTCCCGCAAATGAAATTAGGAAGGTGGCGGTTGCCCATATTAGTATGCCTGCGATGAGTGTCTTTTTGCGGGAGAATTTGTCTGAGAGGAATCCCCAAAAGGGTAGTGCGGCTGTTTGAACTACTGAGCTGACCGTGTTTACGAAGCCTAATGAGGTTCGTCCTTTTGCGAATTCTCTTCCTATGGAGTTGAAGTAGGTGGGTAGTGCCTGCATGTCTGCATTGTTTACAAAATACGCTGTACCGACGGATGCAATACTTCTTTTTCTGCCCGGGATTTTCTCCTCTGTTTCCGCTTTGGTTGAATCTTTCTTTTTCGGCATAATCTTTTCTCTTCTCCTCAATTTTTTTTAAACTAATCATTATTGGTTATCCTCCTTTTATTTTTTTGCGCTTGATAACTACTCTGACAACGAACCGTTATGCTCTTGAAAAACCGTAACCATACATAACAGAGCTTGTATTCTTTTCAGAATCGGGTGTCGAACGAGATACGCAGCTTGTCGGGGAAGTGATGCTTTATTTTTGCATACCCCAAGGTGTGATTCATGGGGTTCCCTTGCGATTTAAACCCCTAAAAAAAGAAATTATTGCAGATTATTTTTAAATAACTAAAAATCTGAATACTTTGCCAATAGTTCTGTACTTTAGTATTCTCTAATTTTTATATTAGTTCGTATCCGCTTTTCCGTGACGATTTTGAGTTTAAACCCGTGTTTAGAGGGATTCCAAGCGTTGGAAGGGCGAGAAGCACCAAAAAATCCTCTGAAACGTGGAAGAAAAGAGGGCATTAACAATTAAAAGAACAATAAAAAAACACCACATACTAACTCGCAGAATCATTGTACTTTGCTCTAAATTCGTTGAAAATATATAAATAATCCGAGAGTCTTTGTTTATCATTAATAAATGGAAAAAGGGGACGCAGATACACATGGTTAGGGAAATGACTGAAACCAATCTTCGTAGCGCATATGGTGGTGAGAGTCAGGCCCATATGAGGTACATGATTTATGCGGATAGGGCGAAGGAGAAGTTTCCGAATGTTGCGCGTTTGTTCACCGCGATAGCTTTCGCTGAAGAAGTCCACGCAACCAACCACTATAGGAACATAGCGAGTAAAGGAGCCGCTACTGTAGTCTCAGGTGCACTCTTCGGCACTAAGAATACCTCTGAAGACCTCCAGGCAGGCATCGATGGGGAAACATTCGAAATTAACGAGATGTACCCCGCCTATTTGGATGTAGCCAAATTTCAAGGAGAAAAAGGTGCTGAGACTAGTTTCAGATATGCGTGGGAAGCCGAGAAGATCCACAAAACTATGTATGAGAAGGCCAAAAAAACTGTGGATCAGGGAAAAGATATCAAACTAGGCCCGATGCAGATATGCACGGTGTGCGGTCACACAGTTGAGGGTGCCGCTCCTGATAAATGCCCCATATGCAATGCTCCCAAGAGTAAATTCAGAACTTTCGAGTGAAGCCGAGTTAAAAGGCATACTGAAGACCGGTCACTTAGTGAATCCCGAATTAAACCCATAATTTCCTCCATTTTTTTAACGTCTAGAGGGATGAACCATCATATAATGGAAGGTATATTAACATGGGAAAGAAAAGCTCTGTTTTTCAAGAGGGTGTTCTACTATGATTCTGCACATTTATGTTGTTGATATTAGCGGTGTGCCTGTGTACGCCCATTGTGTGGGTCATGATGCATGTCAATTGGAGCAATTTGATGAATTGTCTGTGAGTGGTCTCTTAACGGCACTAAATACCTTTGCAAAAGATCTTGGAATGGGTGGCGGAGACTTGCAAGCAATTCATATGTATAAGTCGAAATTTTTATTAAAAACCGAATCCAAGTTTTTCATAGCCTTTCATGTAGAATCCGGTGACAAAATAGAAAAATATCGAAAAGCAATCAACAGTGTTTCATCTTTTATACAATCAATCTATCCAAGTGCTCCATTCAGTGAGAAAGATAGACTAAAAATCGTTCCCCAGATTGAAAACTTTTTGGATGAAAGTGGACTGCTAACTAAAACGCGAGGTTTACTCGAAAGAATCAAATCTGCTTCCAAGTCTCAAAAGGAAAAATAATTCATAAAAATCTGAGAAGTAACTGATGATAAAACAACATCTACTAAAAGCTACTGGGCATCACAAACACTAATTTAATTTTTACAATAAAAAATCATTCATTATAGAAGGGAGTGTCAATATTCTAAATTACGATTCCTCAAAATTCCTAATTCCCATAACCAAGTTTTGTGGGAAACCTTGTTTTAGGGTTTTAGTATGTTTTTTGCATTTTTTCCCAGAATTTTTTCTTTATCGTCTGTGCTTACGTCGAGTTTTAGTATGTTGTTTAAGTTTAGTAGCATGCCCACGGTTCTATCGCAGTAGGTTAGAACCACTGGATAGTCGCTTCCGTACACGATTTTGTCAGATCCTATTCTGGCTACTGCTCTTCTTACCAGCTCCGGGTCAACAGCTGATGTATCAGTGTAAATGTTATCATGCTCTGCGGCTACTTGCATCATTTCCTCAAACCATATTCCCGGGTTCTCGGCGCTGTAGCTTCCTAGATGAGCCGCCACTATTTTCAAACGCGGATATTTCTCAGCAACCTCAGCCAAATGAATCGGTCTTGCGTCTTCACAAAAATCAGGATACTCCCATAATCCTGGATCACATCCAGTATGGCTCAATATCACTAGTTTCTCTTTCTGGGCATATTCATACACTGGATTTAAGCACTCGTCTGTGGGATTACAGAACTGGAAGGTGGGTATCATTTTTATTCCTTTAAAACCAAACTCCTTTATTTTTCTCAGCTTTTCTTTAACCTCTTCCTCCGATCTCTTTGGATTAATGGAACCAAAACCAATTACCCTTTTAGAATCTTTTTTAACGTACTTGTTTATGTCTTCTTCAGATCTGTAAACTCTGTCAAACCAGGACATAATTTCAATGAGTATGCTTCCAAATGTTCCTCCCCCTATGTTTCTGGTGTATCTTACTGGTTTATAGAATAAATCTTGGTTTGCTACAATATCGTTTTTGTCAACGTCAAAAGCGAGAAGAGCTACCCTATCAACCCCTGCCTCATCCATTCTGGCAATTAGTTCTCCCTCCACGGAATCAAAACCAGGTGGAACAGGATCCATGAGTGTATCAGGGGGGTGTACATGAATATCTATGACTTCAATCTCTCTATCCTCAATAATTATCATAGAACTCAATCCTACTAGGTTTGCTAGAAGTACTTAGAGTAACTCTAATACACTTATTACTAGGAGCCTATAACGGTTAGCTACTTTTAAACTTTGAGTAGATTTTCATTTTTTAAAGATAAGTTTCACAAATAGAATACTTCTAACAAAAAAGGAAATTAGAACCAATTATGTTTCAATAACTTCTTTTCCCGATTATTTGGAACAAGTTATGTTTCAACGTTGCAGTTTGTCTGGTGGCAATCGTTGCAGCTACAGCTGAGAATCCTTAACTCGAACTCGTCTCAGCACTTGCGACGCGTTCTTCCCGCTGTTCTCATCTTTTTCATTTACCCAAACATCGTAGATTTGGTACACCAACCTAAGGAAGTCTTCGCCGGGGTGTACGACAATCTCACCGTAACGTTTAGCTTGTGGGTGATTTGGATCTAGCTTCTTTGCAAAATCGTTTTCGTAATTCAATTTTCTGAAACCATTCTTACTTAACGATTCAGGAGTTAATCCTACTTCTCCACTCTCTCGAGGTTTGAATGAATTAATAGGACATCCACCATCTTCCTTTGATACGGCTGATAAAAATAGCCCACCCCTACAGGAGTAATTATAATTTAATTGTACTCTACCACATTCGTTCAGGTCATGCTGTATAGATACTCCTATAAGATTTTTACAGCCTCTGCAGGGTCTCTCTACTCTCTTTGCACTCTTTTCCTCAAAAGTTTCTAGAGATTCTGCTTCTTCCCTTTTCTCCACTGCTTTGTACATCTACCTTCCTCCAATAATGGATTGTGTGAGCCTCTCCAATCATGACTTGTAATCGTAAGGTATATAAAATTTGTCATAAAAAATCTGAAAGACTTCATAATTTGTCTAAGACGCGCAGCTTATGTCGGTTTTATGACCATCTGCGACTTAATTATTTTATCGTTTAGTTCGAACCAATCTTACTAACGTCCATATTTACCCTTTCGGTTTTTTATGGAGAAACGTGATCTTCAATGGAAGATGTTCGCTTCTCTGAAAAATGTTTGTGGCGGAGACTCCGGTTGGATCATGGTGGTGATTTGCCACTTTACTCATTGTGGGGTATCTTTTCTGAGAGAACTGTAAAATTGACAAAAATAATATATACATTATTGGTTCTATTACTTAAGTTAAGGTCTGATTTTTGGTATTAAGTTTGGAGGTGTTTAATATGGTTGAGAACTTGGGTGGCTTCCCTCCATCTTTGGACAAGTTAAAGACCGATTTGAAGTCTATTTTAGATAAAATTAAGGTAGATGAAAACGGGAAGATGACCTTCGAGGGTGTGAGGTACGTCTTTGTTCCCCAGCGCTGGCTAATGATTATTTTTATGGAGATACTTAAAGTTATGGGTGCCTCTGTGAAAACCCTCCTTTGGCCCTTCATAAGTTTTAGTGGTGCTACAGTGGCGAACCAGTTGATAAACCGGGGAGTCCCCCTAGAGAAGGTTTTCGAGGCTTATGCCGAGTTTAGCAACCCTAGGGGTTGGGGGCTTACCGAGGCGGTCAAAACGAACTTGGAAAAACCCGAGGTTGTTATTCGAATGCACAACGAGCTATTTTCTTCTTGGGTTAGGGACAACATAAAGGATCTCAAAAGTGAGTTTCCATTCTTCGAATCCTCGTGGGGGCCGAATTGGATTGGAGCTGTTCAAAAGGTCATCGAGAGGAGTGGGCGTCCAATACCCAAGCTGGTTTGCGAACAGGTTAAGTTTCTCGCTCTAGGCGACGACTATGATGAATGGATTGTGGGAGGTGAGGAGTAATGGATATTGAGAAGGTGGTTAAAGAGTTTCTTAGTTCTCTCAGGATAACCGAGGATGGTTCTCTCCTCTACGGAGATGAAAGAATGGTTTTTACTAATAGTGTGCTCATGTCGATAGCTTTTGTGGCAGCTCCTTATGAAAGATTCGGTGACACTATGACAGCGATTTACAGGCGTAGCATTGAGAAATATGGCAGGAAGACAGCAGAGGAAAACGAGCACCTCGGAGCCAAAAACGCCTTGGAGCACCTTCTAAAATTTTTCGCCGCTTTAGGATGGGGGCGGCCGGAGATTACGGAATTCAGTGAATCGAGAGTTTCCTTCAAGGTCTACTCGTCACTCTATGGCGAAGAGGCTGGCAACTACCTTAGGTTTAAAGGAAAGGAGCCTCCGGCGTCCTGTCCCTTTGGCTACGCCGTAGAAGGCGTTCTGAATTACTTCGCTGAGAAAGAGAGAAAACCCTCGTTTATTTCACAGGAAGTCAAGTGTGGAGCCAAAGGAGACGAATTCTGCGAGTTCATAGTTTTCCGTTAAATATAATAACTTTTTTAAATTAATCTACCGAGGAGGAAGAGTTTTGGTAAAAATTTCTAAAGAAGCAGAAAAGCTAATAAAAAAGTTTCAGAAAACCGAGAAGCAGAAAGAGTTTCAATACGATTTTTTCGTGGATCAATCCAAATACGAAAAATGGGAAGATGTAGAGATAGGAACTGAGGGCTTTGGAGGGAGAGAGTTTGAGGTAAAGAGAGAGGACATTGACGCTTATGTGGAGTGCACTCAAGACGAGAACCCGGTTTTTAACGATGAAGAATTCGCTAAGGAAAGCCCTTGGGGTGGACTGCTCGCTCCTCCAATGTTTATTACCCCTGTGACCTTCTGGATTGCGGGTACCGGTTCCGGCAGCTGGATCAGAACTCCCGGCGCAATTAATCCGGGGCAAAAGATAGAATTCTATGAACCTGTCCGAGAAGGCGATGTGCTAAAAATCAAATCCCAAGCCTATGACAAATACATCAAGAGAGGAAAACGCTACCTAACATATTACTCAGAAATCACAAACCAGAGAGATGAACTCGTCGCCAAATGGTGGGGAACCCTAATACTCCCGTTTTCAAAGGGCGAAGAGGAGCACAAAATAGAAGGAGCGAAAAAGTAAGTAATCGCATAAAAAAAGGAAGTGGTGAAATAATTGTCCCAAAAAGTAAAATTTGAAGATGTAGAACTGGATTACGAATTACCACCCCTAGAAATACACGTCACCCAGGAATTAATCACAAGATTCGCTTGCGGTTCTCTCGATTTCAACCCGATCCATGTGGACCCGGTTTGGGCCAAAGAAGTGAACCTTTTTGGCATCGGAAGCACGATTGCTCATGGACAGTGGACCATCGCTTTGATGACTCAAGTAATCACCAACTGGTGCTATGCTGATGGGGGCAGACTGAAATCCATAGATATAAAACTTATCAGACCGGTTCTACCCGGAGATACGGTCAAGTTTTACGGAAAAGTAGTTGTGAAACATCCAAGAACGAAGGAAATGAGCTTCGTAGACTTGGAGCTTTATGCGGACAACCAGAACGGCGACAAGGTGGCTGTAGGCAAAGCTCAGGCATATTTACCGTAACCCAAAAACTATGAAAAATTCATCCTTACTCTTCCCTCTTGGTTTTATCAAGGAATTCTCTATATTTAAATAGGGACATTAGTGTTTTTGCGGCGTTTTGTTCAGTGGGGTGGATTGAAATTCCTGATTCGTAGAGTCCTTTTAGTATCTTAGGTATTTCCTGTGCGTCGAGATTTTTAAAACGTTCATTGAGTTCTCTGTCTTGTATTTGGTCGATGTTAGTTACAATCGCAGTGGGTTTTTTTATTTTCTCTTTGAATTGAACTAATTCTTCTGCAAAGTTTTTATCCATCCTGAAGTTGTAGATTAATATCAGGTCAACACCCTGATCTTGGCCAACTATTGTTGCACTACGCATGTAAAGGGTATTATCAGAAGCCACAGTAAACCCCAAGTCAATTGGGTTTGAGGTGCTGGTTCCAAGATTGGGAATTATTTCCGAAAGTTTGTTTTTGGTGTCCTCTGACAGCTCAGCTAGCTTCAGTCCTTCTTGTTCACATACATCAGCAGCGGAAACAGCAGGACCTCCAGGCGCAGATACAATTGCTACTCGATTGCTTTTGGGTAGGTTAGGACTAATAAAAGCGGTGATACCTCCGAACAATTCGTACACGTTTTCCACTCTTATTAAACCCGCTTGTTTGAACACCGCATCCCATACCTCACTTTTTCCGCAAAGCGACCCCGTATGGGAGCCCGCCGCCTTAGCACCACCTGTTGTCCTCCCCACCTTCCATAATATGACTGGTTTTTTCTTTGAGATTTGTTTTGCCAATCTGAGAAACCTTCGTCCGTCTTCCACACCCTCCAAATAACAGGCAATGATTCCCGTTTGAGGGTCATTTCCTAGATATTCCAAGAAATCGTTAGCATCTAAATCACAAGCGTTTCCCAGGCTAATAATCTTACTAAATGATACCCCACGTATTTTTCCCGCCATGGCGATGTACATAGCTAAAGACCCTGACTGGGAGATAAAAGCTACAGGTCCGCTTTCTTTGGATAATCCTGGGATGAAAGACAGCTTTGTGGAGGGGCAGTAAAGGCCCATGCAGTTTGGGCCAATTATTCTTAGGTTGCCCTTTCTAGCAATGCTGACTAGTTCCTGCTCTCTTTTCTTTCCCTCATCCCCCTGCTCTCGGTAACCCGAAGTAAAAATTATGGCTCCCTTAACGTCTTTCTCTACGGCTTCTTCAATTATTTGGGACACTTTATCCGGATGCAATGAGACCACTAGAAGGTCTACCGGTTCTTCGATGTCTTTAAGGCTGGGATAGCTCTTCAATCCCATTACTCTTTCCTCGTCAGAATTAATGGGATAGAGTTTTCCTTCGAAGCCAATATCTATGAAGTTATAGAGAAGCATATTTCCAAGTCTAGGCCTTTTATCACTGGCACCAGTTATTGCGATGGACCTTGGCTTGAAAATTGCGTCTATTTGAGAAATCAAATCCTCTGACAAAGTAAAACCTCAAAGCGATTAAACTTAAGAATTACTGTTTACTGCTGATGATATAAAAATAACGATAAGAAACAATGTGGAGAATACCATTTTGATAACTAAATTTTGTTTTTTTCACTCTGCTTTTTCCAAGTATTTCCTATAGTTTAGGAGTGCAACAAGTGCCTTAGCAGCTTCTTGTTCTGATGAGTGTACCGATATTCCCGATTCATACATTTTCATTATGGTTTCAATCAGCTTCATTCCCCCTGTTACCCCAAAGAGTTTACTAACAGACGTTTCTACCATAGCATATTCAACAGAGGATATAATAGCGATGGGCTTTCTCACCTTTTTCTGAGCATTCATAAGCCCCTCAATAATCTCTTTGCTCAGAACAGGCATGAACTCCACAATCATATCCACGTTTTCGTCCAATCCACATATCTCAGTAGCCTTAGGATACATTTTCACATCGAATGACGATGATAGACTGAGGTCCACAGGGTTTGACGTACTCGTTCCGAATTCGGGTACAATCTCGGCGAGTTTCCTTTTGGATTCTTCTGAGAGCATTGCTAGCCTGAGTCCCGCTTTCTCACAGGCGTCAGCAGTCGAAACCGCAGGGCCTCCGGGACCCGACATAACTACTACTCTGTTCCCACCTGGAAGGTAGGGGTTTTGAAAAACAGTGACAAAGCCCGCGAGTTCCATAAAATTCTCAATTTTTATCAGGCCAGCCTGCTTGATAACCGCGCCCCAAATTTCTCTTGAACCAGAAAGCGAGCCGGTGTGAGAGCTTACACCCCGCGCCCCTCCCTCTGTTTCACCAGCTTTCCATATAAGAATCGGCTTCCTCTTCGAGATCTCCTTTGCTAGTTTTAGAAATCTACGTCCGTCCTCCACCCCCTCAATGTAGCAGACAATCAACCTAGTTTCAGGATCGCTCCCCAAGTATTCCAAGAAATCGTTAACATCCAAGTCACTGGCATTACCGACGCTAATCATCTTGCTGAAGCGTATTCCCCTCAGATTAGAAAAAAGCCCCACTATATTCGTCAGCGACCCGCTCTGAGAAAGGAAAGCAGATACCCCCCGCTCCTTCGGCATACCAGGAAAGAAGGAAATCTTAGACGAAGGAGAATAAAGACCCATACAGTTAGGACCAATAATCCGCACACCCCCCGCTCTAGCCCTCTCCACGAGCTCCATCTCCCTCTTTCTTCCCTCCTCACCCTTCTCCCTAAATCCCGAACTGAAAATCACAACAGCCTTAACACCCTTAGCCACACAGTCATCAATAATCTCAGGAACACGTTCCGGGTGAACCGAAACCACAACAAGATCCACAGGGCCCTCAACATCCCTAACACTCGGGTAACTCTTAAAACCCATAACGGTTTCTTCCTTCGGATTAATAGGATAAAGTTTACCCTCAAACCCCATGTCCACAAAGCTGTAGAGCAGCAAATTCCCGAGCCTGTTCACCTTGTCGCTCACACCAACCACGGCTACAGAACGAGGTCTAAAAATCTCATCTATTTCAGACACCAAGTCCTTCGACAAGATCAGTCACCCGGATACCTAGAAGTAAAGCACACTATCCTAGCTTGAGATATAAAACTAACGTAAATAAATTATGTGGGACCAATAGTGGTGACGAAGATTTGTTCGACTTGAAAAGATTTTTTTGACTTTATTTTTAACACCCCTATTTGAGGTGGTACTACGAAACTTCCACTAAGAAACAACTTTCACCCCTGATCCCTTTGCTAAAAAGAATGCAGAAAACAGGCTATATGATAGATAGAATAGAAAATTGCCTGTCAAAATTCTCCGCTTCCTACATCCACAATAACCCGCCTTTCTCAAAAGAATTAGGCTAACCAACAAGCCTCGAAGATTACAACCTATAAAACGACTAACCATTCATTCATTTTAACTTGAATTGATAGTAATCTTTAAATCAGTTTTTTGCTTTTTGAAGGAGTTTTATAACCTCATCGTCACTTGTTTGGCTAAAATCAGTGTAGAACTGTCCTACTGCCTCGAATGGTTCATAAGTGATTAGGGAAACGACCTCGTCAGCCTCCTCCTTAATTTTTTTGATAGTGCTTGGAGGCCCTACCGGTACGGCTACCACAATTTTTTTGGGGTTCTGTTTTCTTATCGAGCGGATGGCTGCTATCATAGTGACTCCAGTTGCTATTCCGTCATCAACCAGAATAACAACCCGATCCTCGAGAGGGATAAGTTTCTTGTCGCCGCGGTACGCTTTCATTCTTCTCTCAATTTCCTTAATCTGTCTCTCCGTTTCTTCCTTGATGTATTCGTTTGAAACAAATAAGTAATCTTTTATCTGCTGGTCAATTATCACCGTACCATCCTGCGTTACAGCACCAATACCCAATTCGGGATTAGAGGGTGCGGGAATTTTACGCGGAACAACTATATCCAATGGAGCACCCAGTTTTTTAGCTACCTCATAACCCACCACGACTCCTCCTCTAGGAATGACTAATACGACGGGATTATCTTTCTTATACACTAACAATTCTTCAGCCAGCTTGGTACCTGCATCAACCCGGTCTTTAAACATTAGTTTCACCTTAAGCCATATATTTCTTCAAGAAACTCTACATTCAAAATCAATAACTTAATCTCATTAGTCTGAACGGAAGTAAAAAATCTTTGCATTTCGGGGGTTGGTGACACCCTCGAACAGAGGGTGAAGTGTTTTTGAGGATTTCAATCTCTTTCAAAAGAAATTCTAAAAAGGCTCCGTTAAGCAAAAGGAGGAATAAAAGAGTGGTTAGAAAACAAGTGTAAAGGCCCGCCGCCAGTCAATCAAAGCCCCTACCACACGAGTTACACCAGAAACGAGACTTTTTACGCCAAAAAGAGATTGTTAAAAATAGTTCAAAGTAATATATCCTTTTTATACCCTATGGAAATCTTTCCGAAAGCCTCTCACCAAGTTAATTATTATAGAATGTAACATCTATTTATACAATGTGGTTTATCAAACTCTAAGAGGTCATAGTCCCACTCATGACCGCTAAATATTTTAAAATACTGGCATACACCTTCACCGATTATACATCTCGTCCTGCCGTCTGGCCGTTTTAACAAGACCTCCTCAAAGGCTAACTCGCATCCATCCATAAAGGGGCACTTTGGGAAGATTATGTCTACACTTCCATCCTCATTTTTCTTGTATCCCATTTCACTGGGAAGAATTTTCATCGCAACCCCAATCTCGCGACCCTTTAACAATGCATCATCTGCATCAAAATCCTTCACCTCACTCTCCTGAACTTTCACAACATTTCTAGAGATACTCATTGCTTCAACCCGAGTTCCGGCTCCAGTTTGGCCTTGTAACTCGTTTTCAGTCTTAACCTGGGCATAAGTAGTTGCGCAGTAGGGAGTGGGGTATTTATTGGATATTGAGACTAGATATTCTTCCAACTGGTCTAGGGTTTTGATATTTTGGGGGGTTTTCTCTCCGGTTTTTTGAGCAATAAACCAGAGAGCGTGCTTTATGAATCTGAGGCTGAATACGGGACCATAGGTTTTTTCTACTTCCTTTGCCGCTTTTATAGCTAGTCCTGTTTGGGTTCTGGGATCGGGTAGTTCATACGGAGCCTTATCAAACATTTTAAAATCAGAAATCTTAAGGTCTGACACTCCCAACACCTCACATTATAAGATAAGTAGTTTATAGTTATAATTAAAGTTTATTGTATTATAAACCTTTTTGTTAATATGTTACCTCACTGCAATTAATTAATTGTTTTTTCTCTTTATTATTTTTTTCGGTCTTCTAACATGTGGAAAGAGATTGCAATTAATTAATTGTCTGTTCTCTTTATTATTTAGGTAGGCATTCTATGAATATTTTATTCAAAATTATTTCATAAATATCCGGCTATTATAAACAATGCATTAAACAAATGAAATGAGTAATTTAAATGCGCTAAGTAGTAAAAACAACTCCGATTTCTTAAATTTCAAAAGAAGGGGGAGGATGCTTCTCAGGAATTATTGTCCAATAATCCTTGTCTGGCTTGTTGCATAATCTTGCATTTGTTTATTGTATCATATAAGAGAATTGAACATTTACAAAATAATTATAATTATATACTTATAGAATGTTTACCTCATTAAAAGGTGAACAGACAATTAACCAATTATGCAACAAGGCTTCTTATTATGAGATTTACAATATAGAACCGTTATAATATTTATTTTATACAACTTAAATTGAGATTTTCGCAATAAAAGGAATAAACTTTATTTAAGATAATTGTATTATTTATTACATTACAGAAATTTAGCAAAAGCCCTTTTTCCATAAGTGATGGGATAGATTGCCAGGTTTAAATACAGAAAAAAGGGAAAAGAAAGTAAAGTGATAGGGCTGGTTTACTTGAAAAAGTGCGGAAGCCCTTAACGAAGCGGTGGCCGCAGCACATTTCCAATCATAATAAAATCGTGGAACTCCTAACCCTTCAGTATATGGAGTAATCTAAATACTGAATCATTATGGAATTATGAGGTGTGGGTAAATGAATAGAATAGATACACCGTATGAGCAAATTGACTTCGATACTATTGTGGATATAGGCATTTCGAATGCAAAAATTGTAGATGATAAATTATTCGGTCCAGTTTACACCCGCTTTGTAAAAAAGTTTGCAATACAGTTTGAGGCAGAAAGACTCGGAGAAGAGCCACCACTAGGTTCAGATGAATGGGATTGGCCTCAGGTAAAGGATTATTTGAGGAAAAACCTTGGAAGATATCCCCGCGGTTTTGGTGCTCTACTTTACGCTATGGCTAGGACAGAGGCTTATCTGGCAGGTACATCAGGAGTGGTTCGCCGTATCACAGTAAATGAGATGGCTAAAGCTATGAACAAACAATGGAAGTCGATGACCGCCGCAAACAGTCTTTCCGAATCTAGTGGAAAATCAGATATTGGAAGCGTTTTCAAACAGATAGCAGACAAGTTGGTGGCTTTTAAAGTAATACCACCGGGTGTAAATTACAGTGTAGCAGATGAAAAAACAGTCAGGATCGATATTGAAGACTGTGCTTTTACAGATGTTTGCAGTGCATTTCAAGCGGACAAAGTAGTCAAGTATACTAGGACTAGGGTCTGTGCTTTGGCAACTATGATATGTTCATATTATGGAGTGGATTTACCTTCCGATTCTGATTACGATTATGACTACAACGTGGATAATTTCGCAAACCCCAAATGTGTGGTGCAGGTTATGAAAAAGAAACGGTAAATCCACATCCTTCAAACTTTCCCATTTTATTCAATAAATAAGGTAGATGTTAAAAGGATACGGTAATGCAGAATGGTTTGATTTCCCCTTAAAAAGGGGCGTTTATAAGGCTACTTTCACGATTGGGATCCTTATTAGGGGGAAGGAATCGAATAAATCTGCATCACCAACGGATACGATGATAAAAAGAAAACAGTAGAAAAAGGAGCAGAAAAGAAGCTAAGAAGAAGAAAAAAGGTCCAAAATACGAAGAGCCATCATAACATCCAACTTAAAATCTTACAAAAAATACATAAAACTATAAAGTCAAAAATCTTTTAATTAAATATAAAAAATTAATATAAATTAAAAAAAATGCTCATATAACTCTTTGGAGGCTTGCACCTGATTCTAGAAATGAATAAAGATGCAGAAACGTCTAAAAAGAGTGTTGAAAAATCCGAAGTTAACAGGGTTATCTTAACGGAAGGTGTTAAAACAACCGAGTTTATTGCAACCTTGGAAAATCTTCAATTAGAGTTAAGAGACGCCGTTGGGAACCAATTTGTTTCAAACTGCCCTGAAGACCTCATACCCTACCTGAGGGATTCGTTTTCGCTTCTCGCTGAGAAGTTTTTTGGTAAACCTGCCATGCCCAGCGTCGTGGTTTTTCCTGCTAACGCAGAAGAGGTTCAAAAAGTGGTTAAGATTGCTAACAAGTATAAGATTCCCATAATGCCGGTTACTTTCGGAACAAACATGGCAGGCACCACGATACCATCAATCGAAGGCTGCATGATACTTGACCTGAAGAGGTTAGACAGAATAATCGAAATTGATGAGGAGTCCATGACTGCTACCATTGAACCAGCGGTTTCCTTTGGTAGGCTGGATTCGGAAGCTAAGAAACACGGGCTTAAAACGGTATGTAAAGTGGGGGGATACACCGGGAGCCTCGTAAGTAACTTTGTCTCCGCGAATATGCGTCCCTACAATGCTCGGTACGGTTGGACGGATCCTGTTGTTTCGCTTGAGGTGGTTCTTCCAAATGGGGAGTTACTAAGGACGGGGTCACAGGCTGTTCCCGGTTTTGAGAAGGTTAACCCGTATGTAAGGCTCAGTTTCGGACCGGACTTAGCTGGTCTATTTAGAGGGAGCTTGGGTGCCTATGGCATCGTAACTAAGATGGTTGTTCGTCTATACCCTATTGGTGAGAGGTGCGAGTTCCTGTGGTATGAGTTTAGCAGCTTAGAGGATTTGCTTAACGCTGTTAGAAAAACGCAGAGAAATGATATCGGAAACTCCGTGATGGGTTACAATGCTAGTCATGTATACTCGGTTGTAGCGGATTACGGGGACAGAATAGACCCTGAGGCAGATAAACGAATTAGATCTATGATTCCAGAGTCCTCGTGGTACCTTTTCATTGAAATCGAAGGAGCTGCCGAGAAGGTTCAAGCTGAGAAGAATATAACTGATAGGATCTGTCTTAAGGAAAACAATGGAAAGGTAGTGCGCTTCCCTTCTGAGAAGATGATGAAATACTTACAGGACTTCACAACTCACAGGGGAGAAGCTGTAATGCATCAGTTTAGCGGAGGGTACTTTGGCTTCTGGTGCTGCATGCCACTCAGTAAGATAATTCCATTCATAAAGGAAGCTAACCCCCAATTGGAAAGCTTAGGATTAAAGGACTTAATCCGCCCAGATGAGCCAATGACTGTAAGATGGGCAATCATCCCCTTTGACAGAGGAACAACAATGGTCTGCGGAATCAGCATCGAATACGACCCACTAGACAAAGCACTAGCGGAAAAACTAAGTCAAAGTATTCAACCGTTTATAATCACCATGTTAAAACACGGTGGAACAATTCCACTAACAATGCAGGCACTAACAAACATGTTGCTAATGCCAAGCTACGCAAACATAATACGCGGCATCAAAAAGCTCCTAGACCCAGAAAACATACTCGTTCCAAACAAATTATGTTAAAAAAGCAAATAGATCTCAAATGTTCACACCACACCCATGGTTTGGAAGAGACCCGTAAAAGCCTTCTTTCACCGAGAAGGATAAGATAAACAAGATGATGTAGTTTGTGAGAGAATGAATAATTTTCTAAAAATTAAGAATAACCACGATTTGGTGAATTTTATTGAAAGATGTGTCAAGTGCGCTTACTGCTTAGAGGATTCCAAGTCTCACTTGCCAATCTGTCCTTCCACCGAGTACTTTCACTTAGCCTCCCACCGCCCAGCGGGACGCCTCGAGTTAGCAAGAGCATTAATAGGCATGTATAGTAATGTCGAAACCAATTTAAATATGGATGAACTCTTAAAGAAATTCTACTCCTGCACATTATGTGGCGCATGCGATTATAAATGCAGAGAGTTAACCGGGAAAAGCCCTTTAAGCGTCTTTATGGAAGTACGAAAAGAACTCGTCAATAACAAAGTAGGTCCACCTCCCGCTCATAGCATTTTACTCGAGAATGTGTTAAAACACGGTAACCCACAGGGTATGCCAGAGGAGAAGAGGCCTGAGCGTATCCTAAATCTCATCAATAACCCTCGCCACCTGACGAAAAATGCACCTCTATTATACTTTGTAGGTTGCGTTTCATCCTACTCCGAAAACCTACCGTCACACGCAGCTAACATGGTTAGAATCCTGATGAAAACCAAAACTAAATTCAGGATTCTCCCCGATGAACCTTGCTGCTCGCATGTGCTGATTAAGACCGGGCAAGAAAACCTAATCATTGACTACATGAAAGAAGCATTTGAAAAAGTCAACTCAGCTGGAGCGGAACAGGTGCTCTTCACATGTCCCGCTTGCTACAGAGCATTCAAATATGAGTATTCAAAACTGCTTGGTGTCGAGCCCAACTTTGAATGCATCACATCATCAGAACTCATATACAACCTATTAAACGAAGGAAAATTACAGCCAAATGGAAAAGAAAACGGGGAAGAAGATGTCGTAGTGACTTATCATGACCCCTGCCATTTGGGGCGACAAAGCGGCATCTACGATCCGCCTCGAAAAATCTTGGAATCCCTTAAAGGAGTAAAGCTTGTTGAGATGCTGAGAAATAGAGAGGCCTCTTGGTGCTGCGGTGTAGGTGGAGGAGTTAAAACAGCATTCCCAGAATTCTCCAAAAAGACAGCGGAAGAAAGAATAAACGAAGCTAAATCGGTGGGGGCATCCATCTTAGTAACAGCATGCCCCGCGTGTGAAAGCGGATTTATAGACGCATTAAAAACACATCAAGGAAATAACAACCTGAAGGTCCTAGACATAGTTGATATTATAACTAGTTTGCTATACTAGGTCCTATAATAAAAGGTCGTTTATCGCAAGTGGTCTTTGAAAACTTTGATAGCACTCCTTTTAAATCGCAGCTTATTTTTGTAGCTCTTGAGCAATTTCTTTGAGAAGTGGCATGATTCCTCCTTTCTTCAAGACTTTGAGCATATCTGGTGATAGGTGCTTTCCTTCTAGTATGATGTTTTTGTTTAGGTTTTTGACCCTAGCTTTCTCTAGGTCCAATTCTAGAGTGTCTCCTTCCCCAAATGCTTCAGAGACTTTTGGGCACTCGAGTATGGGTAGACCGATGGCTACTGAGTTTCTGAAGAATATTCTGGCAAAAGACTCTGCGACAACAGCCACCACTCCCAGCCTCTTTATCAGTTCGGGGGCTGTTTCCCTGCTTGAACCACAGCCAAAGTTTCTTCCCGCGACTATGATGTCCCCTGGCTTCACTTCTTTGGGAAATTTTGGATTTACTGCCTCCATGACATGTTTTGTTTGTTCTTCCATTGGAGCCTCTATATATTTGGAGGGAGATATTACGTCAGTGTCCACATTGTCTCCAAACTTCCAAACCTTTCCTTTAATCGCATACATTTTTCTTTCCCAACTCCTTAATATTTTCTCGGATCCGCTATCTTGCCCTCAACGGCCGAAGCGGCAACGGTTGCTGGCGATGCCAGATAAACCTTGGATTCGCTGTCACCCATCCTCCCCCTGAAGTTTCTGTTGATGGAGGCGATGCAAACTTCACCCGCAGCAAGTAATCCCATGTGAGATCCAAAGCAGGCTCCACAACTGGGGTTGCATATTATGCCCTCAGCCTCGATAATTGTTTCAATAATCCCCTCTTTTAGGGCTTCCCAGTAAACTTCCGTGGATGCAGGTATTACGATCAATCGGGTATCTGGATGGACCTTTTTGCCATCAAGAATTTTTGCGGCGACCCGGAGGTCTTCCACCCTACCGTTTGTACAGGATCCTAGAAGCGCTTGGTTGACTGGTATACCCTCAACCTCCGTAACAGGTTTTACGTTGTCCACTGTGTACGGTTCCGCTACCTGTGGCTCGAGTTGGGTTACATCCTTCTCATAGATTTTCTCGTATTCGGCGTCCTTGTCTGCCTTCAAGTTTTGAATTGGCTCCCTCGTCTTGTTTTTGAGGTAGTCAACTATTTTCTTGTCCGTTTCGAAGAAACCGAATTTTGCACCCATCTCCAGAGCCATATTGCTCATAGTCATTCGGCTAGAGACGCTCAGCTCTTTGGATAGGCTTCCAGTAAATTCAATGGACTTGTACTGCGCCGCTTCCGCGGAGTATTCACCCAAGAGTTTAAGGATTACATCCTTGGACATAACATTGTAGGGCAATTTTCCGCTGATTTCGAATTTGATGGTTTCTGGAACACGGAACCAGAGTTTCCCGGTTGCCAATACGTAGGCCATCTCTGTAAAACCTATTCCGGTGCCAGCTGCGGTTAACGCCCCATAGGTAGTGGTGTGAGAATCCGTACCCACAATCAGCATACCGGGAAGCACATGACCTTTTTCAACCAGAACTTGGTGACAGACCCCCGCCTTTTCATCGTAAAAATTCTTTATTCCTAGCTTCTTTACTGCCTCACGGATCATTTTATGCACTCCGGCGTATCTCACATTAGGAGCAGGTGCCGCATGGTCCAAGAGAATTACAGTTTTGTCTGGATTCCATACCTTGCTGATTCCGGCACCCAGTAATCCCAAATAAGCTGCACCGAAGCCCTCATGCGCCATAGCCAAATCGATATTAGCGGTAACATACTCCCCCGGCTTCACATACTCTCTACTCGACGCCCTCGTCAGTATCTTTTCCGCTAATGTCATACCCATAAAATATTCCATCCCAAATTTTATTCGATTTATTTCAATTTCTGAATTATAGCCTTCGTTACATTGCGGGTCTTTGACTTACCACCCATATCTGGTGTTAACACTTTCCCTTCCTCGTAGACCGCTTTTACCGCGTTTTCCAATTCTTCAGCTTTCTCCCTCATTCCCAAATACTCAAGCATCATAACAGAGGATAGAATAGTTGCGGTGGGGTTAGCGACGCCTTTTCCCGCTATGTCTGGTGCGGATCCGTGGACTGGCTCAAAGTAAGCGTATCTATCGCCTATACATGCACTGGGAGCCATACCCAACCCACCCATGAGTTCACCAGCAAGGTCGGACAGTATATCCCCAAACATGTTGGAAGTTACTATAACATCTATATCCTTGGGGAATCTGACGATTCTTCTCGCCATGTCGTCAACATAGAAGTGTTCGTATCTGAGTTCAGGGTAACCCTTAATTACCTCCTCGCAGGTTTTCTGAAACAGTCCACAACTCTCTCTCAAAACATTTGATTTGGTGACACAGGTCACCTTCCCTGAGAACCCTCTCTTTTTCCGCTCTCGCGCCTTTTCACAGGCAGCCTTCGCTATCCTTTTACACCCTTTCTCTGTGATAATTCTTATCGCGAATTTTCCTTTTCCGAAATCGGCAAACGATTTTCCCATGAGATCTTTATAGTCGGGTAGCTTCTCTGCTAGCAGAGAGATGTCTCCCTCCCTTCCCGGGTACATGCCTTCCGAGTTCTCCCTAACTATGAGAAAGTCTATTCCTTCAGGATCCTTTATTGGGGTTGAAACACCCTCATAGTATTTAATCGGTCTCAGGTTGGCGTAGGTGTCAAGAACCCACCTTAGATAAGCTAGAATGATGACACTGGCTTGTTCGGTCGCCCCGAAGAGTATGGCGTCGGACTGATTCGTTAAATCCATAGCTTCCTTGGGAAAAGGAGTTCCAAACTTTTTTATCGCAGCTTCTCCGCACAACGGTTTAAGTATCTCTAAATCTAAATTCATACTTTCCAAAACTTGAATCGCGGCATCAACCACTTCCGGTCCGATTCCGTCTCCACCTAGCGCAACAATCTTCTTAGTCAAATCACACACCTTCAAGATTCTAATAATTCGGTGTGCAGATTAATAACTTTATATATAAGAGCGTTATATTTATATCTTTTAATTGCATCTTCTATTCTATAAAAACCCAACAACGATTAAAAGTATGTTATAAAATATTACAAATAGAAAAAGTACTTTATATAAAATCCATTCAAAAAACATTACGAAAAAGGGTGAAAGTTAATGCTTGCGAAAGATACACTAATGTTTGAGTTTATGACTTATGGGTATTCAGGCATACTGAATGCTCTGGTAAAATTGGGTTTAAACATGCCTCTGGTAGCGAGAACTGCGGCACACGATATGAAACCCAAAATAAGAGAAATGCTTAACCTGATGCTGGGTGGAAACATACCCAAATCTGTACAGGATGTAGCCGATAATGTGATACCCTTCTTAAACAGGACTTTTGGCTTAGAAATCGAGACAGAGTTTCCAGAGCCAAACATGGCAAGATGCAAGATGAAGAACTGCATAAATAGACCTCTCGCTGAACAATCATTAGCCCAAGGTAACGAGGGTTGCCCCCTGTGTTTAGGAGCGTTCATGGCGTCGTTGACCCTATCAGCCTTTGACGTAGCTGAGATTGACCAATTCTATGGTAAAGCTAACTCTGATCACTGTGTATTCGAAATAAAGTTCCAGAAATAGGTTCAAAAAACGTAAAGAAAGAAATCAGAGAAACTGAACAAAACAACTCAAGCTATTACCTATATTATTTTTTCAGTTCTCAATCTCTACCTTTTTTGGTCTTCCCTTCTAAAGATTCGGTATCCTTCTTCTTTTCTAAAATCAGTTAAATCCCCAAATAAGTTAGGTGTATAACTTGTCTCCAAATTTATTAAAAAGTGAGGCAGGTGTAGATTGCCTAAGGGATTTTTACAATTCGTACAGTGCATTTGGGATTACTGAACTCCTGTACAGCGAAATCGCAATCTGCGATTATTTGATCTCTGATGTTATAACTTAACGATTGTCCTATACCACAGATATAACCACCACCAAAACGGGTAATGTTTTCTGCGATAAATGCATCACACGAGTCTTTGAAAGGGCAGTTATCAACTATAATTTTGATTGTGTTTTCATCCTCTATACTGTAGCTCGTATCCGGTGGCATAACCTTAAAAGTTACAAAAGCATCCACAGTTTGTTTCCAAGCTTGCGCAAGATTTAAGGCTTCACTATGCTGACCAACATTCAGTTGTTTAGCTACCTTAGCTGCCGCAATGCGGCTAGTTCCCGTTTTACCTTGAAGAGTAATCTCTGTCTTGGCCCCGGCATATACTATAGCATTAAAAATGTAGGGATACCTCACAAGGTTTTTCTCCAGGTACTCCTTTACCTGAGGCCAGTCCCACTCATCCGAACCTTCAGGCGGTTCTTCTCCAAGCCTTTTTGCCACAAACTCCACAGCATACTTTTTTACAAGACGAGTGTAAACTGGACCGTACATCTTCTCTTCGTTTTGAATAAAAACAATACAAAAATCCAATAGAGACTTGATGTCAACTTGCTTATATTCAACCTCAATTTTACTCATTTAGTTCGCGCCTCTCACTTGCAGAGAATATAACATACTTATATAGCTACAAACTTTTATATATTACTATATAAATAAATTATATTTTTCTTCTTAAATCTTTCCAATTGGAGCGAATCCTTTTACTTTATAAATAGTTGCCCAAAATAACCCGTTCTATAGTTTAGAGCTTTTATTTACCTATTTATCCTAATAAGTTAGATGTATAACTTGTCTCCAATTTTTTAAAAATAAAAAATAGAGTGGGGCAGGTGTAAATGGCCTAAAGGATTTTTACAATCCGTACAGTACAATTTGGGTTTGCGAACTCGTCTAAGATGTAATCGCAACCTGTAATTATTTTCTGTCCAATATCAGAACTTAATCCACGTCCTATACCGCAGATATGACCACCACCAAAATGGGTGATGTTTTCTTCAATATATGCCTTACAAGAGTCTTTGAAAGGACAGTTTTTAATTACAAACTTGATTGTGTTTTCATCCTCTATACTGTAACTCATCTCTGGTGGCAGAACCCTGAAAGATACCCAGTTACCCATGGATTGTTTCCACGCTTGTGCAAAATTTAAGACTTTACCAGGCTGACTAACGTCCAGTTGTTTAGCTACCTTGGCTGCCATAATACGACTAGTTCCGGTTGCACCCTGAAGAGAAGCCTCTGTCTTACCCCCAGCATATAACAGAGCGTTAAAAATGTAGGGATACCTTTCAAGTCTTTTCTCCAGGTACTCCTTTACCTGAGGCCATTCCCACTCATCTGAACCTTCAGGTGGCTCTTCTCCAAGTTTTTTTGCTACAAATTGCATAGTATACTTTTTTGCCATGCGACTGTAAACTGATCCATACATCTTCTCTTCGATTTGTAAATATATAATACAAAAATCTAGGAGAGCATTAACGTTAACATCCTCATATTGAGCATCTATTTTATCCATTCGATCCACAACCTCTCACTGGCAAAGCAATTTAAATAACACTTTCATATATCTTTAAGAATTTAAATATTCTTGAATAATTATTGTATATTTTTACTTCTTAAATTTTTTTAAAAAAAAATAGGGCATCCGCCCTTTGTTTATGAATAGTTGTTCCCTAAATCAGAGCTTTTTATCACATATTTACCGAAGACTACTGGTGTGAGAATCTTGACTAAGAATTAAAATTAGAACTAGTCTTCTTAAGCCATTTAACCAAAAGGGTGTTAAGCTTCTCCACGAAAAATACTAAACATTGTATCGTAAATAAATGCTTCCAAGGCTGTAATAGCCACTAGTACTACCATACATGTGATTTGGCCGTATCACGTTCTAATAAAGCTCCAGCGCCAGCGAGTAATTCTTCAGATGTGTTTAGTTCAAAAAAGGTTTTTTGAGCATAAGGTGGACTATTCTATTTCTTGGTTTAGGAGTTTTCCTGGGGAGAAATATTCCCCGAAGGGCACACATAGCACATGACCCTGAAGTCTCTAGTTCTCATGATTTTCCTCTAGCTACACTACGGGCTGCTTCAAGGCAAAATTTAAAAAAAGTTAAATAGAATAATTAAATTATATACCATATTATTAAGCTTGGATGGGAAATTTAACCTAAGATAAGGCGGGGATTTTAAATAGTGAAAGCAGAAAAATTTTGGAAGAAGAAAGTAAAATCAAAAAAGGATTGAACCAAACAAAAATATTCACAGGCGTAATTCCGCTCAAGATGCTGAGATGTAAGAATGGGAGGTTTAAGGAATAGTGCTGGAAGACTATAAACGTGACATGTATTGGTGCTCAGCGTGTGAGGGTTGTAGGCTTGGGTCATTTGAGGCGTTAGACGACCCTATATGTCCGACTGGAGAAAGATTCCTGTTTGAATCGTATTACGCAGAGGGCAGAATGGTGAACGCTAGGTGTCTGATGGATGGGAAACTAGAGTGGTCGGAAAGGCTTATTGACCGCTACTTCACCTGCCTCAGGTGTGGAGCCTGCGCGGAGATCTGCTATAAAGAAATGGGGAGACACCTACTTAAAGTAATAGAAGAAGTAGAAAAGGAACTCGTAAGGCGAGGAATAGGACCACACCCCAAGCAGCGCTACGAGAACTATGAGAAATTCTTTAAGAATTATAGGGAGAGGCAAGAAGAAGCAGTTAAAAAGATGTCCGAAGTTGAGGCAATGTACTTTTTGGGATGCGATCTATCATGCTATAACAAGCACATAACTGAAGCCACAATCAAGATACTAGAATCCGCAGGAGAAAAATTCGCTACCTCACCAAGAGCATGGTGCTGCGGCTACCCCATAATATACACAGGGCAGATGGAACAGGCAAAAGACATAGTCACCAGCAACGTAGACGCCATAGAGAGCCTGGGCATCGAGAAAATCATATCAAGCTGCCCGCATTGTACCAGAATATTCAAGTACGACTATCCCGAAATTCTTGGAAGTGAGCTCGGCTTCAAAATTCTCCACACATCGGAATACTTATCAGAAATGATAAAAGACGGGGCACTTAAGCCAAAGACACCTGTTATGGAAAAAGTAACCTATCACGACCCCTGCCTCCTAGGAAGACAGGGTGGAAAGGTTTACGACCAGCCAAGAGAAATATTGAGAAGCATACCTGGAATCAACCTGGTGGAAATGAACAGACGCACAGGAAATGCCTAGTGCTGCGGAGCCGGAGCAATGGTAAAGGCAGCTTACCCTGACTTCGCCCTTTGGACCGCCACAAAGAGACTGGAAGAGGCTGAATCAAGGGGGGTAAACGCAATAGCCTCAGCATGCCCAGAGTGCAAAGAAATGCTTACGGAAGCCGTAAACAAGAAAGGAAAAATCTTAAAGGTTTTGGACATTAACGAATTGCTTGCAAAGTCCCTAGGCCTAATATAACTTTGTTTTGTCAGTACTTGGGTAGTTGCACTTTAAACCTCTTTTCCGCGTCTCTTACGGCTTTGATATGGGCCTCGATCATATCGGGCATCATTGGTGCCATTTTGAGGGCGTCATCTGCAGAGGGAGCTATTTCGAATATGCTTCCTTTAGGGATTTGTACTCATATTTTCTATCCTCAAGGGCGCGGTAGCCGTTGTAAAAGTCCTTGTAGTTTATTATGGTTTGTCCCGTGTCTTTCTTTGATTTGAAATCAAATAAGTGCCCTCCGAAGTGAAAAAATAGTTCAGCCTATCTAAGGGCTATCTGGAACCTTTTCAGTGAAGCTCTTTGCTATGCGATCCGCTTCTACGAACCTTTACTGGATGGTGTTCATGTTTTCTGACCAACGCTCAAGAAGAAATCGAAGGATTTCGGGTGGAATGTCCTCGGGTTTCGAGATCTTCTTTCCCCTGTTTTATTAACACCTCCTCGCTTTCATAACTATTTGCGCGGGGCTTCCTTATACTCTAGAAAATTTGATATTTGGTCAAAAACTCACGCCTTCAAATTCTTACGATTCTGTGTGAGAATTAATTATTTTATATACATATGAAAAGTTGTGGCTTCCTTTTTATTAGATTGCCTCGGTATTAGAGAGCCTTTTTTAGCTTGATTTGATAGAAAAAACAAAGCAGAAACGCAAAACTCGAGTTTCTCCGCTTGATTTTTTGAAAGACTTTATAACCAAATAGAATCTGTAATATTCTTAACTATTTATGATAAAAAAGGGTAAAGAATATTTTTTCGAATTAATTTTTAAGTTTTAATTATTCTTCCAACATTTCTAATTTCATCGTACACTTGGTTCCGTCATACTCCGCCTTGACACTTGAAATTTGACCTAGATTTAGAGCTTTGATGGTTCCCATCAAAAAAATACTTAAAGCGCACAGGGGGCAAGCAGTATATCCAAGGGTTTTTCCAAATTCAGCCATTTCTCGGTAAAAACAGTCACTTGATTTCATTATGAGCTGGTTTCCAGAAAAACTCACTTCATTTCTTTCTGGATCCGCTAGTCCAACATCCTTCATCATCTCTTGTATATCCTTTACAAGTTCTTCCATGTTTGATGGGGGTTTTTTACCCAAAGTCTTTTTGAATATATCACCTAGTAGGGGAACTAATACCGTAGCTGTTTGACGTCCAAGCACCATAGGATTTAGTCCAATCCTATCTGCAGCGCTCAGTAGTGAACACACTACTATAGAATTGTATAGAGACTCCCTCACTTTCAACATTTTCTCATGTCTCCTATCAATTTTTAAAGACGTGGACCTGAAAAATTCAGGCAGTATATTATTTTTATTTTTTAAATATTATAAAGTTCTCTTTTCATGTTAATAATTATAATTTATTAGGCTATTTACTTTTCGCTAAAAAATTAAGTTCCTTGTTTTCTTTTTTGATTACTTCTGCACATTGAATGGCACAGCCCAAGGCCTTATCCGACAAGATTCCACTAGGAACTCTCTATGTGTCGCCCGTGAAATATAATCCCTTAACTGTCGGCGATTTGAAACTGAGGTTACTTGGAACGGTGATCATATGATATTTCCCCAGTTATGGATCCTTATGTATAGCCCTCTCATACAATTGCCTTTGCATTTCAAATTCTGCAACTAATTATTTAAATCCCCCAAACCTAAACCATGCTTGCAGGTGTTGCTTAGGTGGGCTGAAACTAACGCGGAGGAAGCCCCTAATAACCCCTACTTTTCTTTTAAATCTCCCCACAGCAACGGGAATCTCTTATGTCTTAGGGGCTTCCATTCCGCTTTTCAACTAGCTAGTCGCCGACCATTAACTGCTTCGGCTAGAACCTCGCTTATATCTAGAACTTTAGAACCGTTGTGCTGCTTGAGTGCGTTTCCTAGTGCCAGTTCGCAGGCGGGACATGCAGAAACCAAGTAGGATGAACGCTTACCGCCTATGTTTGCCAGAGTTCGAGTGGCTTCAGATGCACGGTTGTTGGAGACCCAGGCCCCCATTTTGAAAGGGTAGGACCAGGCGACGCCTCCGCCAGAACCGCAGCAGAAACTGCCCTTTCTGTTTCTCTTCATCTCTAACAGCTCCATTTTCGGTATGTTAGATAGTACGTTTCTTGGCTCATCATACATAGGATTTTCTGCCTTCCGACCAATGTTACACGGATCATGATAAGTAGCCACTGCGTTAATTGGTTTAAGCGCTAAACCATCGTTAATCAAAGTTTCAAAGAACCTCGTGGTGTGGACAACCTCAAAGGGAACCGTATCTACAAGCTCTGGATAGTCTTTACTCAGAACTTGGAAGCATCCAGCACAACTCGTTAGAACCAATTTAGCCCCCGTTTCGCTAATCCTTTTAATACTGCTTTTCACTAGGTCTCGGGCTTTGTCCTGTTGACCAGTGTGTATCAGCGGGTAGCCGCAGCACATCTCATTGTGCATAATCGCAAAATCTACGCCTGCCTTGTTTAGAACACTCATTGTAGCTCCTGCAACCTGCGGGAGGCTGTGAGCAGTGGTACACCCTATAAAGTAGAGCGTTTTACTTTTCTCTGTTATCTCTGCCATTTTGGGTATTCGAAAGAACTTCCCTACTTTAGCCGCCCTAGATTTCCCAGTTATGAAGGGGGAGCTATGAGCTAGTACGTTCTCTCTAATCTCGTTGAATTTCTCTGGAATGATGTCCTTCTGTGCCAGTGCCTTTCTTACTTCCTTGAAAATCTTCAGAGGATGTTTCCCCGAATACTGGAAGCAGGAAGCATCACACGCTCCACACTCCGTACAGGCGAAGTATCGTTCACTCAGGGACTTCGGATTAAATCCAACAAGTCTGCACAGTTCCACTATATCTGTGGCTGCGGGCGTTCCTTTGAGTTCAATTGCCTTAAGTGCCAATTGTCTCGCAAGCTCCATTAATCCCGAGGGGCGGTAGGATTCCTTTACAAATCTCTCAGCCATAGGGCACAATGCCTCGTAACTGTAGTTCTCAACATACTCGGTACAAGCCGAACACTTGTTACATCTTTCCAGCAACTCCATATATTCCGCCAAGTTAACCTTAACCATCTTTACCGCCCCCTACATTCTTTGATAACCTTCAAGACTTGTTGTGTAATGGGACTCATCCAATTTTTCAAGTTTCTCAATCTCTTCACTTAATTCGTTAATCATTTTCCTAGCTGCGTCCCCAATGTTCTGACCATCAGTTTCCAAAGCTTTCTTTAGGAGTTTGAAGTACTTCTTTAGTCCCGTCCTGTAGCCCGCGATTTCCGCAGTTAAGTGAATGTTCTCCATGCCCATGATTAAACGGTTTGGGTTCATTATGTTTCGGTGGTCGATGAGTTTCTTAAGCGCCTTGAGCAAGTCAGTGTAGGACGGCATCAGAATAAGATCTGCTAATGGTCCCATTACAAGAGGAATAGCTCCATAATTCTTTTCCATTATGGGCAGGTAATTCACTAGAAACTCCTTAGCCTTCCTGAATGACTCCTCCTCAAGTACAGTGAAGTCTAAGTCCACTCCTATCAGATTCGTGACACCACGATCGTGAGGAACAAAGAACCAACGCCCAAAGAATGGTTCATTGGTGGTAGGGTGCCTAATATCAAGTTCCTTCATCTTCTCGTTAGAATCGTTATAGAATTGGAGAATGTGCGTCCTCGGGACTTGGCACCAAAGAGCTATCATACTCGTGGGCTCTGCTAATGCTCGTATCTGCGCACCCCCATGGTGTGTAGAGAACTCATCGAGCCGTTCCATGAGCAACTCGGAGAGTTTCACATCTTTTCCACCATATTTTTCCACGATCTTCTGAACAACCCTTTCCTCCGCTTTGACCTGCTCTTTAGCACCCTCAAGGTTAATGAACAGAATCCATTCTGACAAGCTCTGTTTTATTTGATCCAGCATCTTTTTGTTCATGTCCTTGCGTTCAACTGGCGTTGTTATTGTTGAGAAAACGTTTTCACGGTTCACACCAAGGGTGGCTGTTCCAATCCTATGGTACTGAATTTCGTCTGAAGCTTTCATTAAGGATTCGAGGTTCTTAAATCCAATTTTCAAACGTTTTTCAGCTTCTCCCCCACTATAACACCTCAGGGTTACACTTGTAACGATTCCAAAGGCAGCAATGCTACCTCTGAATAGTCCAACAATATCTGGACCAAATGCCATTCTAACGTACGGGTTTTTCTCCTTGTAATTCTCATCCTTCATAGCTTGGGAACCCGTTCTCATAATCTCTCCTGTAGGAAGAACTATCTCCGCAGTAATCACGGGGTCGGTCATTCCGCCCATAGCATTCCAGGGACGGACGTTAGCCTGCATCCAGTTACCTATAAACCCTCCCTGTCCCCCGCCTATGTGTGAGGGCACCTTCAATCCGTACTGATTCAAAATGGACTGGAGATAGCCGAACGAAACTGCCGGTTGAATGGTGACGGCCTGCGCTTCAGGGCTAACCTTCACTCCCCTCATTAGCCGTAAATCCATTATTATTGCTCCTTCCTTTGAGGGAATAGCATTAGACGCCATGTTTGTACCCAGAGCGAAGGGAGTCACAGATATCCTGTACTTGTTAGCGATCCTAACGGCCGCCGCAACCTCTTCTGTGTTTGCGGGTAGAACCAGAATTCCGGCCTCGGCCACGGAGCCGAGGAAGGCTTTGGCCACTGGTGTATAGAAATCTTTACTGTATACCTTGAGATCCACTGGGTCCGTTGAGACGTGGTCTTCTCCGAGAAGAGCAGTAAGCTCGGCGACAGCCATTTTTTTAAGCTCATCTGGAGTTGGCTTGTGTTCAACTTCCTCTATGACTTCCTTTGTAACAGCTCTGCTAATAACCTTTTTTTCAATCCTCTCTTCTAGAGATTCACTATCTTCCTTCTTTTCTAAACTCAGTTAAGACCCTCCTCTAAAGGTGGTTATCCCCTTTTTAATTCCTATAAATTAATTAATATAAACAAATATTTAAAATTTTATATAGAATAATTTGAAAATTCTATTTATTAATTTGATTTATAAAAAATTTTTTGTGTAAAATATTAATTTCCTTAATAATAAACAATCTCAAAATTAAAATTTTTGTAGTAAACCTACGTTTTGAACTCTCCAACTGTGTTCAAAATCTTCATTACATTAGAATTACTGCACCCCGATTAACCTTCTCTTGAAATTATTTTTAAATGATTTCACGATAATAATCCGTAAAGTACGCAAAATAAAAATTTGAGAGCTGCGTACTAGGAAAATCAGCTTGAATTAATACAGATTTTATATTTATGAAATATGATTTAAATTATTTAATTTATAAAAAACATCAATATAATGTTTATATTATTTTTTATCAGCTCTGGAGGCAAATTCATGAAACGATTTGTTGTTCGGTTCGAGCCAGAGGGCAAGAAACTCACAGCAGACGGCGGATCTACCATACTAGATGTGTCGAAAGAGAGAGGAGCGGGAATACGCTCCGAATGCGGTGGAAAAGGCAAATGTGGAAAATGCAGGATCATAGTTGAGGATCAGAGTAACTTAAGTGAGGTATCCGAAACAGAGAGGGAACACTTGACACCCGAAGAGATTAATCGAGGATATCGATTGGCTTGCATGGCTTCAATCCGTGGAGGTTCCCTTGTATTTGTTCCCAGTGAGAGTCGGTTGAGTGTTAGGAAGATACAAATACATGGCATGGAACAGCCTGTTAAGCTTGATCCAAATGTTAAGAAAATTAATTTAGTTTCAGTTTTGGACAGGCCTACTGTTCAGAATCCGATTGCGGATGATGTAAATATTTTGAGCAATTTGGAGAAGGTGTCTAATCTTCGAGAATTGGAATTTGAGTATGAGTTGCTCAGAATACTTCCCGATGTTCTGAGGGAGGGGAATTGGAATGCGACGGTTACCGTTTTGGATAGTAAGAAAATTATAGATTTTGAACCTGCTGATACCGCTTCCAGAGTTTTTGGATTTGCAGTTGATATTGGTACTTCCAAAATTGTTGGGTATCTGGTCGATTTGAATAGTGGGGAGGTTGTGGGTGTTGGATCCATAGAGAATCCTCAGATTGCTTATGGTGAAGACATACTTTCTCGAATTTCCTATGCGGAAGAGGGATACGAGAATAAGCAGAGATTACAGAATCTGGCAACAGAAGGAATTAACAGAATAATTCAGATGGCTTGCGAAGAATCAGGTGTAGCTTCCAAGGAAATTTACGAGTTGACAGTCGTGGGCAACACAGCAATGTTCAGTCTATTTCTAGGTATCCAAACCCGGTATTTGCACCTGGCACCCTATGTTCCGGGAGTAAAATTCCCGGTCATAGCCGGGGCGAAAACACTAAACATAAATGTTAACCCTAGGGGGAGTGTTTACGTTCTGCCTAATATTGCGGGCTATGTGGGCGCAGATGCGGTTGGCGACGTATTAGCGACTGGCATTCATGAACTGGATGAAATGTGCCTGCTTGTGGATGTTGGTACCAACGGCGAAGTTTTTGTGGGCAATAAGGAGGAACTTGTTTGTTGCTCCTGTGCTGCGGGCCCCGCTTTTGAGGGTGTCCATATCCAGTACGGTATGAAGGCTGTGACTGGGGCTATTGAAAGGGTGCAAATACAACCCAAAAATTTTGAGGTTAAATACGAAACAATTGGAGGCTCAAAGCCAGTTGGTATATGCGGTTCCGGAATAATTGATGTTGTGGCTGAGATGTTCAAGTGTGGAATCATCACCGAGAGAGGAAAATTTAACGACCTAGACACACCGCGAATAGTTAGAACAGAGGGAAAGCCCGAATTCGTGGTAGCTTGGAAAGAAGAAACAGACATTGAAAAGAACATTACTGTCTCCATAAAAGACGTGGAAGAAATTCAATTGGCGAAAGCCGCCATACACACGGGCTGTGCGGTTCTAATGAAGAAGAAAGAAGTGACTGAAAACGACATAGACAAGGCTTTCATAGCTGGAGCTTTCGGCAGCTACATTAACCCGGAGAGTGCAAAGTTTCTGGGTCTCATTCCCGATATTCCCACCGAAAAAATAACGTTTGCAGGGAATACCGCTCTCGCAGGAGCTAAAATGGCTCTTATATCAAAGGATGTTCGAAAAACCGCACGAAGACTGTCTAGATGGATAAGATACGTGGAGCTTATGGCTGAACCAGGCTTCAAAAGTGAATTCGTCAAATCAAACCTGATTCCTTATAAGAATCTGGAAGGTTATCCCTCAATAAAGAAATATTTAGAAGAAAACCGATAAAGAAACATTCCATTTCGTCAATTCTCTCTGTTTCTTTTTTACAGCTTTAAATCATAAACCTTTTTCAGAGCATCTATCTGCTTTTTTCCGGTTTCTGTTTCGGGTTTGGGTTCTTCTTCTTTCTTGCGGTCCTTGGCTAGTATGATTTGGTCTATTCGTAGTACTATTCTCGCAACATCTGTGGCTGCATTTAACGCATGAACCTTTACCTTTAGCGGGTCGTAGACCCCTATTTTTTGCATATCATCGACCTGGCCGTCGATCACATTTACACCCGCCCAGATCATTCCCTCGCCGTGTTTTGCCTTTAGTTCGGTTAGAATGTGTAATGTGTCTAGTCCCGCGTTATCCGCTAGGGTTTGTGGTACTATTCGCATTGCTTCGGCGTAAGCTAAAATCGCTAACTGTTCCTTTCCCTCAAATGTCTGTGCGTATTCCCCTAAACACTTGGAGAGTTCTATTTCTGATGCTCCGCCGCCGGGTATAATTCGGGGGTCTTCCTTAATGTTCCTGATAACGTGGAGTGCGTCGTAGAGGCTTCTTTCAGCCTCTTCCAGAGCGTATTCGTTTCCCCCTCTTATAATGACGCTTGAAGCCCCCTGAGCCGGGCATCCCCTAATTACTATGTAGTTTTCTTTTTCGGAGGGCTTCCATTCTTCAACCACTTCCGCCTTTCCCAATTTATCACTTGTCAAATCCTCATTAAAAATGTCGGACACGATAGATGCCCCAGTCAACTTGGCAATCCTGTTAATATCCGGTAGAAAAACACGCTTAACAGTCAGTATCCCCGCTCGTGCGAGATAATGTTCAACTATCTCATCTATGCCCTTATTCACAAGAGCCACATTCACTCCACACGAAACCAGTCTAGTTACCATTTCTTTAACTATCGCTACTCTCTTTTCGAGGAAGGCTTTATGTTCTTCCAGTGCTCTGACCTGTATCTTCATATTTTTTCCCAAAGCTTCCCACCAACTCCCCGAAATTTCCTTTAATTCCAGACTTCTCAACAGAGCGACCTTGGCGTTTTCAACCCTTCTCGGCATATCTGGGTGAACGATTTCCCTATCCTCTATAACATAACCGTCCACAACGTAGGAGTCGCTGAGAGAACCTCCCCTCTTTTTAATAACTTTGACGTCTTCAATTTTCAGTCTCGTTTTTCCAGAAACTTCACTTATAACTCGTTTAGTTACTTCGAGTGCCATTTTGCTGAACTCATTTACTGTTTCGGGTGAGCTGGTAATCTTCGTGTTTACCGCGGTCGAAGCTGACTTCCTTAAGATATCCTCATCACCAGGTTTTACCGGAATAGCGATTTCCTCTAATTTTTTAGTCGCCCTTTTTAACGCTAAATCGTATCCTTTTAGGATGGTTGAGGGGAGAAGCCCTTGATCCATTAGGTTTTCCGCCTTTCTGAGAAACTCGCCAGCCAAAATTACCGCGGTGGCTACTCCGTCCCCCACTACGGCGTCCTGCGCTTTCGCCATCCCAATCAAAATTTTAGCCACAGGGTGCTCTGCCTTAAGATTCTTCAGTATGGTGAATGCATCACCAGTTATCAGCACTTCTCCATTCTTTTTGAGGATTGCCTTATTCACACTATACGGTCCGATGGTGTTGCTTACAATCTGGCAAATAATACTGGCCACCATGATGTTACTTTTAAGAATCGCTAAATCTAACCCGCGTTCCTGCTTGTACACGGGCTTAAAGCTTAGAGACGTATCTTTTCCTAGCAAAAGCTCTCACTTTCCCAAATTCTTACCTCAATGGAATATAGAGGACGAAGGACTCACTTATGCTGTTCTTTCGCCTGCTTCAGGGCCTACTGATTGATTGTAGATCTCTAAGGGCTCTAAAAACCAAACTCCCTTAACTTCCAGTCCTGAGTCCATGATTATGATTCCGAATCTCTGTTTGAAGGCATCAAACGCCACTCCTTCGGTTAAGTACTCCTTTGGTTTCGCCTTTATCTGATAGCTCAAAGAACCCTTAACCGCGGTGGTGGTCACTATTTTATCGGGGTTATTCAGCAAATTTTTGTGCGTTTCCTCGGCCATGATTACGGCGAATGCTATAATGTCAGGGGATGGAATTGAAAGGGAGCCTATAGGAACACAGTGAGGGACATTAGACTCGTTCAGTGTTACTAGAACCTTTACCGATTCCGGGTCGTTAAAAAGATTGGCTATCTCTCTTGGGATTTTAACCACAGCGGCGAACCTCTACTTTACATAAACATTAGGTTTAAAGATTTTTATGTCCAACTCACAATTTTCTGGTATTTCTCCATAGTGAGGTCAACCCATCCTCCGTAATCCACCAGCTGTACTCCTTCTATCATTCTTTCCTCAGGAATTCCTCTAGCTGCAGCATCTGGTTTCAAAACGTACACATTAACGCCTGCGTCGAGGGCGGTTTTCAGAAGTTCTTCTATTTGTCCCTTCTGTCCCTGAATTGCGCTAAGCACCGCATCCTGTATTAACATCACACCGACTTCTTCGTCCATATTCTTCAAATTTAAGGACGCTTCAAACGCATACACGTTATCCTTCGTGATATAAGGCGACTTGGATACGAGTATTAATGTTGCCATCTTCATTCATCTCCCTCAGAAAGCCATTGCGATATCATTTTCAGCAATAATTTTCGCTACATCACTCTGAACGATACTTTCAATGGGAAGGCCGGGAATTAAATCATCTATAGTGAGACCCCTCTCATCAAGCGATTCTTTAACCACATATAATTTGGACTCGAAATTCTGTAACATTTTAAGAAACCGGTCTATGGCTGAGTATCCGATAGCTTTTGGAAACTGATTCTTCATGGGACAGTAAACGCCGTCGTCTATGAAAAGAAGAGTTACCGGAATTGTGAGAGACCCTGCCGCGGCTGCTAATCGGACGGCTTCAACAATATGTATCCAGCCAAACGGAGGCTTCCTAATTATAAGCAGCAATTTCATCGCATTATCTCCCTCCCTATATCGTAATAGCGAAAAATCGGTCTGCATCCCTCATGATTTCCAGGACTGTGGTTGTGCTCTCTATGGAAGCACTGGGAATGAAGTCTGTCTCGGGTTTTAGTCCACGAGCGGTGCAACAAGGGAAGCAGTTAACGAACTTCACTCCTTTCTCACTCAGTTCCTTAAACCTGCCCACAGGAGAGGGCATATCCTCCACGATCAAAAATTTGGCAGCATTATAAACACCGTCTCCCATACCGATAACAGTTACCTCGTGTCCCTTCTCAAGAGCCGCGTTTATAAACTCAATCGCGGTATCCGAATTCTGAAACTGTAGAGGAGTAGTGAATAGTAAAATTGCTACTTTACCCATTCAATCACCACACATTTGGACTATATTCTGCCTATCTTTACCTAGAATATTTTGTTTAAAGGATGCGAAGGCTCCTGTCTTATCCGATATTTTCTTTTGTTATAGTATGCTACAAGACCGTTGACCATAGCACAGGCGGGGAAAACTGATTCAGCCTCCTCAATGGGACCGTATAAGGCAAAGTCTGCACCCACCATAGCCGTTACCAGTACAGAGCCGGATATGCACGCCTTATACGAGGCTGGTGGGAATTCTTTTTTGATCTTTTTCCAGGCAGTAATGGCGTTTGCGGGGCCGCATCCTGAAGGAAGTCCGAACTCGTTTTTCACTGAGTATATGGTTTGCGCTGCGAAGGATATGCTCACAACGTCAAGCACCGCGGTGTCCACAAGCATGTTTTTGATTCCCGCCTCCTGCGCCTTTTGGATTAATCCCTTCTCACCGCCAGCACCCTTTAACAACTCTATTCGGCCTTCCGGCATCAAAGCCTTGGGGCTAAACACGAGTATCATGCTGGATTTTACACCGAGTTCTTTAAGAGTGTTAAGTTCACTCTCTTTGGAGTGCACGTCTATCGAATTGTAGATAGCCCGCTCAACTAATCCCGCTTCAACAGCGTATTTAATCGCCGCCAGACGAGCGTCTGGAAGAGTGCTGTCCACGAGAAAGGGAGCCTTTGTTACTGAAGCCACAAAATCAATGTGTTTTTCGAGAGCTTCCGCGGTATCCCCCACAATATCCAATATGCAGGGGTTCCCGGTTTTATCGGACATCTCATCCTGCTTGTTGATTAGCTCTTCCGCCTTTTTCTTATCGAATATTCCCTTTTGACGGTCTGAAACAATTTTGTGTTTATCATAAAAAATGCTTCCGATCAATACTGTGGGATAAGCACCCGGTTGGCCACCGATTTTTACACCATTAATGTCCCAAACCTTTTGTTCCTTTTCAAAAGCAAACACATCGTACACCTCACTTTTCAACATTCACGGTCTTGCACTCGGTTATCAGAGTGAGTTAATGGGTCTTCCATCCGACCTAAGCTCGTTTGTTAATCCACGTTTTTTGTGTTTGTGCGATTCTAAATCGTATAGAGTAGTAGAATATGAACTTGTTATTATTTTAGCTTATTAATTTTTATTATGTGATTGCGAAAATCTCAACCATAGAATATGAGAACAGTGCAAAACTTCTAGGCAATCCATAAAATATAATGAAAGGGTCGGACAAAATATTAATCTGTATAGAAACTTAGTATGCCTCAACTGAAAATCTACAAATTTTTTACAAGCAGTAAGAAGAATTTTTTATTCTAAGGGACTCGAATTGTCTGGAGATAACTATTCCTATAATTCTTCAGAGGACTTGTCTTCTCTACGAGAGAGTATCGTCGCAGTCAAAACCTTAGCGGATTTCATTAAGAGTTCCTTTGGCCCCACCGGCATGAATAAACTTATTGTTGATGAAAAAGGGGACGTTACGATAACAAGGGACGGTTTTACTATTTTGAATAAGGTGGGGGGAGGTCACCCTGCAGTCAAGGTTCTTAAGGACGCCGCCGAGACGCAAGACCTGGAGGTTGGGGATGGAACAAAGACAACGGTGATTCTTGCCAGTGAGCTTCTGAGCAGGGCTGAACAACTGCTTGATAAAGGAATTCATCCTACAACCCTAATACGGGGATACTCAAGGGCCTTCAAAGAGGTCTTAAGGATTCTTGAAGAAATTGCCATCCTAATTGATCCAACCAATAGGGAGATGCTGAAAAAAGTAGCAGTCAATGCTATGATGGGTAAGCTCACCTTAGAGCTGTGTGAATTTCTTTCGAAAATGGTTGTGGATGCTGTCTTACACGTTTCAAAAAATGTTGGTGAAAAGCGTTTTGTTGATGTTCAAAAAATCGTAATTGAAAAGAAATTGGGGGGCGTAGTTGCAGACAGCGAGTTGGTTAAGGGCGTGGTATTAAATAAGGAAGCCGCCCATAAGGAAATGCCGAAAAGTGTTGAAAACGCAAGAATAGCTCTTATTAAGTGCCCTCTGGAAATTGAAAAAACCGAATTCGATACCAAAATTCTAATAGAGAATCCAGAGCGAATAAAAGATTTTTTGGAAGAAGAAGAAGCAATAATAAAACAAATGGTTGAGAAACTGTCAGAACTGAGTGTGAACGTTGTCTTCTCCGAAAAAGGAATCGACGACCTCGCCCAGTACCACTTGGCTAGTAGAGGAATTCTCGGTGCTGAGTGGGTGGGAAATGCTAATATCCAAAACGCTGCTTCAGCAACAGGCGGCAAACTCGTAGCGGATATTAACGACCTTAAACCAGAAGATCTGGGATACGCAGGTGTTGTCCGAGAAAAGGAATTCGGAGAAGAAAGAATAATACTCGTTGAGCAGTGTGAAAACCCATTCACCTTGACGGTTCTTCTGAGGGGAGGAGCCCAAAGCATTCTGGATGAGGTGGAAAGAGCAGTTCATGACGCAGTTTGTGCAGTAAAGGATGTGGTCGAGAACCCCCTGATACTAGTGGGTGGGGGAGCCTCAGAAACTGAAACCTCGAAAAGAATCAGAACCACCACCCAAGGAAACGGAAAAGAACAATTGGCATGGACGGCTTTCGCAGAATCTCTAGAAGCGTTAACCTCTTTGCTTGCCAAAAATTTGGGTCTTGACGCATTGACCAAGATCTCAGAGCTGAGAAGGAGACACGGTTCAGGAGAAACCTATGTCGGCATAGATGTAACTGATGGGGAAATCAAAGATCTAAGGAGTCTCGGAGTCTACGAACCCTTCATTGTGAAAACCCAAGCTATAAAATCTGCCTACGAGGCTGCAATAATGATTCTCAGAATAGATGATATATTTGCAGCCGAAGAACTTGAAGAGTCGGAAAAGCTGGATTATATGCGTCCCCTAAAGGAAATCAAGACGCGGGAAAAAGTTTTCGAAACCACTCTCAACAATATATCGGCTTTTAGTGTCATCGCTGACGCAGTAAAACCCTGCTTTGGTCCCCGAGGAAGAAGCAAACTCCTCATAGACAACATAGGAGGCCTAAAATATACCAGTGATGGGGCAACTATTCTTGGGTTCATGTACCTTAAGCATCCCGCAGCAAAAATGTTAGTCGACCTCACAGAAGCTCAGAGTAAATACATAGGTGATGGGACGAAAGCCAGCGTTATCCTAGCAGGAGAGCTGCTGAAGAACGCCGAGGAACTGTTGAGCCAGAAAGTACACCCCACGGTGATTATAAACGGTTACAAAGAAGCGACCAAAAAAGTTTTGGAACTTTTAAACAACATGGCACTAACCATAGGCCACGAGGATTCTGAAACTCTGAAAAAAGTCGCCCTAACAACTATAGGCGGGAAAATCGCTGATGGAAAAGAGTTATTCGCTGAAATGGCTGTAAGAGCAATAAACAGCGTAGCAGAAGAAAAGAAAACCCCCACTATTGATACTGGAAAAATCAAGATATTGAAAGAAAAGGGGAAAAGCCTTAATGAAAGTGAACTCTTCCCGGGAGTTATTCTGGAAAGAGAAATCATCAACCCCAAGATGCCAAAAAGAGTTGAACAAGCCAGGATCGCATTGCTGGATTGTTGGTTGAGGGTCTCCCAACAGATTTTTAGAAGAGAGCTGGAGATTCGTATCCGAAGCTCCGATGATTATAAAGTTCATCTAGACACTCTAAACGAGTTGGCGAGGGATATGGTGAAGAAGATAGAGAGTGGGGGAGCCAATGTTGTCTTATGTACAAAAGTCGTTGATGACTTAACAGCACATTTTCTCACGGAATCCGGGATTTTAACTGTTGCTCAGCTACCAAGCATGGATCTCAAAATAATATCTGAAGCAACCGGGGGAAAAATCGTAACCGACCTAAATGATTTGAGAGAGGAGAATCTTGGAATTGCGGAAATTGTTGAGGAAAGAAGAATCGGTGAGAAGAAACTCGTTTTCGTTAACTGTTCAGGGGTAAGATGCGCCAGTATTATAATCAGGGGGGGCACCGAGGATATACTGAGTGAAGCGGAGAGAGTATTCCGTAGCGTGTTAAAAGTTTTAAAGGCTGTAATTATGGAAGGTAAAGTAGTCGCGGGAGGCGGGGCGGTGGAAATAGAACTTGCCAAAGAGATCAAAAGATATGCAAAGAATTTTTCTAGAAGAGAACAACTAGCAGTAGAGAAATACGCAAAGGCTCTTGAATCAATACCCAAAACCCTAGCGGAAAACTCTGGATTGAATCCATTGGAAACTTTGGCTGAGCTCAAGGCTCTGCACGAAAACCCCCAAAATGTATGGGCCGGAATCAGCGATAAGGGAAAACTAGAGAACATTATGACTCTAAAAGTTTTAGAACCGTTAAGCCTCAAGACACATCTGATTAAGTCAGCAAATGAGATAGCCGAAACTATTCTGAGAATAGATGAGGTAATATTAGAAAAAGAAAAAATAACGGCGGATAAATCCGAAAAGGCGTTAAACGAAAAGTGATATCCTCTAAATTTGAGTAAAAACTTATATAACTGTTAAATAAAATATAATAGAGTATGTGTTTCTTTTTGAAAATAATTTTGAGCGAGTGATAGTATGTCGAAAGAAGAAATTTTTGATAAGTTATCCAAAGCATTAATAGATGGTGACGACTTACTCGCTGCGGACCTTGCTAAGCAGGCACTGAAACAAGGAATATCCGCCATAGACATACTGAACAAGGGATGCACCCCGGGAATGCTCAAAGCCGGAGAAATGTACGCATCCGGACTCGGAGGAGCCTCACTCACCGACCTCCTGATGAGCGGCGAATCTATGCAGGCGGTACTAGGAGTAATAAGGCCCCACCTGAAAGCGGAAAAGGCGGAAGCGGCCGGAAAACTGGTTATTGGAATGGTGGAGGGAGACCTGCACACCATAGGAAAATCCGTTGTTATCTCAATGTTTGAATCCGCTGGCTGGGCGGTCACGGACTTGGGTGAAGATGTACCTTTACCAAAGTTCATCGAAGGTGCTAAAAGAGAAAAAGCAGACATAATCGGCGCAGCATCCGCGATTACCGGCTGTCTGGACAAATTAAAAACATTGAAGGAAATGATCGATAAGGAGAAGCTTCCCGTCAAATACATGATCGGCGGATGGGCTACAGGCCCCGAATTAGCTAAATCTGTAGGTGCATACTTTGCAAGAGATGCTTTAGCAGCAGTACAGTTAGCCTCAGAACTAATGGAAGAGGCTGAATAAAGAAGTTAGAGGTGTGGAGAAATGACCGAAGGTGAAGAATACTTATCCTGGTATAAGAAACCCGAGCCATACACCACCGTCTCCGAGAAGCCAACCGAAGCCGGTGGGAAGAAGGCAGCTCCCTGGTGCGACTACGCCTACAGCGAATGGGAAATATACGAGAAGCTGAAAATACCCGACTGGTACTGGGACTTCAAACCCCCCGAATGGTCCGAGGAAGAGCAGGTCATAATGGAGCGCATCTTGCTTAAGATGCATGAGAATATCGCCAAGGAAAAAATGACACCCCTAGACAGATACTGGGCTACTGCCTACGGCGTTGAGAGAGACCGCTGCCCCGTAATGGGAGGCAACTACGCACTTGCAACCAACGCCCCAAGACTATTGGATGCCTATGGTGTAATTTTGAAGGGAGTGGACTTTCACAGGTATCCTAAGCTACACGTACTGGCAACCACCATGGCTGTGGCGAAGTTCGCTACAGACATCATATTCACCCACAAAATCACTTACTCCGAAGCCGAGTGGGGTGGACACGTTTACCTAAAGGAAACCTCTGCTCCTGTGTGTAGAAGCGCTGGAGCAATGGAGACCGGCTTCAAGGTTCCATGGTTACCGTACCGGACTGCGCCCTTTCTCTCACACAAAGTACCAGAAGCGGACTATGGAGCATACGCCCACCAGTTATGGGAAATCAGGATTATTAAGGAGTATCTCAGAAAGGCAGGGCTCTGGGGAGTAATGCCCCTCATGACAAACACCTGTGTAGGTCCCATCGGCACAGCCGGAGCAGGCATCGGTCCAACTCTAGGCATTCGAGAGAGGGCCATAATGTACAAGCGAAATCCTGAATGGTATCACATGTGTATGAGAGAGGCTCTCAGATTCTGCATCAGACACCACAGAGCGGTAAGGGATGCCGGCACGGACATAATGTTCTTCTGCGATGGTCTTAACACTATGGGTACAGACATGACCGCAGACCTGATACCATATCATGTGGATCTGTGCAAAGAGGTCCACTGGCCTCCGGGAGGAACCTGTATAACCGGTGGAGACTTCCGACGCCATGTGGACATCATACTTCAGGCGCACGGAAAATACGCATATTTGGTGGGCAGCGACCACGTGTGGCCAATACAGGACGCTCTTAACACAGTTCTCCACTATGATAAGATGTGGTTCGACTTCCCAGACTGGGATAAGATTAAGGCGGCTAAACTTGAGGACATTGCTGCCTATGAGAAAGAGAGATTCAAGATTGCTTGTCAGGATCCGAAGAGCAAGTACTGGAACCCTGGACCGGGTGACTACTGGATACCCATGGAAAACTATCAAGCCTGGGCAGACGCATCTAAAAAGTATGGTTCCTACCCCAATGGCTGGGAACAACCCTAAAAATTAGGATAGCTCCTACGAGCGAGGTGAAATATGGTGGCTACCGCAGAAATGGCTGATGCGTGTTATCAGCACAGCGCTAAAAGAATCAAGGCTATGGCTGAGGAAGGATATGGTGAAGGATGGGAACCCTTCAAAATGTGTTTCTGGATGAGAGACCTGAAACGGGGATACCTGTTTACATTTAAAAAGGATGGCATACTCGAAAGCACAGAAATAGTGACCAAGGAACCAACAGGCATCAACGCCGTCATCATAATGAACAGCGATGATTGGGTCGGCCAGCACACAAAAGAAGTGGACTTACAGGAGAAATACTATTCTGGAGAAATGCAAATCAAAGGCGACGTCGCGGTTCTACAACAATACAAAACCTTCGCGTCCTACGAACCCTATTACCCACCGGGACACCCCAAATACAAAAAATAACTTCGCTAACTAATCCCTACCAACGAATCTACCAAACTCCTTCCCACATTTTTTACATTTAAAAATCCGAAAAATCCCCGATACCACCGGCTCATCCCTCAAAGCCTCCACGGAAAAAGAGCCGCAATGCTGGCACCGAAACCGACTGATATCAAATTCGGGACCTCTCGGCGGAAACAAAGCATCAGAATCACTCCCAGATGGTTCTTTTTCTTCCGGTTCAAAGGGCACACAACTCACCACCAGACTTGTTGGAAACCTATCGAAACATTTTTTTCAATGAATTAAACCAAATTTTTCTCCTTAAAAATGTAGAAAAGCTAATATATATTGTTAATGAAAAGTATATAAAAGCCAAATTTATTTTGTGAATTAGAGCCTAAAAATTTCAAAAAGAGGTGTGGTTCTACATGGCTAAAGTAGCGAAATGCGCAAAATGCAAATCTGAAAAAATCCAGATGAAGGAAGTCTCAGTACCCTCAATACTTGAGGTAGGAAGAAATTTCCCAGCTGACGCATATGTTTGCCTCAATTGCGGATATACGGAATTTTATTTCAGAGAACTTGACTATACTACCCGACCACACTAAAAGGGAAGTAGAGATAAAGGGAATAATACCGAAAGGGTTTACAAAATAAGTCTACTCAGGGATTGGAATGGCCAAAGTCGCAAAAATAGGAGAAATGTTCTTCCCTCTAAATCTACACTATTCGCACATTAAACGTGGCCATACTTGGGTTAAAAAAATGGACGACGGAAATCTCCAGATAGGCTTGGACTACTACGGTGCCATACCCATAATGATTACCACCATTTCTCATCCCCTACCATACCTCATTGAACTTCCCCCCACAGGAACGCAACTCAAACAGGACCAACCCTACGGACTTCTTGAAACCGCAAAGTATATTGGACCTTTCTATGCACCATTAGCCGGAACCATTGTCAAAGTTAATCCGGATAGAGTGTCCTCTCCACCCCATAATATTAGAAATCCTTACACAGATGGTTGGTTCCTTATTCTGAAACCAGCGAATTACGAAAAGGAAATAAAAAATCTTCTAACCGGCGAAGAAGCAGTAAAGTGGGTTATTAAAGATATAATCGAGTACTCGGAAGACGAGGGACTCACAGAACAAGCAAAGCAAGGATACACCATTGAGGAAACGTGATAACCTTAACTTATCAAAAACCTCCTCTTTTTTGGATATTCTAAAACATTAACCCATCCCTTTTATTACCAGCATTGTTACGTTATCGGATCTACTCTCAATGCTTCTTTTAAACTCATCAGGATTTTCCATAACCCCGCCGCTGTCGTATACCAAAAAAAGAACATTTCTACATAAGCTGCTGAAAGCTGGAATGTGAGAAATTATTGCGGTCACTGCTCCTTGTAAATCCTCTTCATTTCTGACCAGTTTTACCTCCATAGCCAGTGACCCCCCCAAGAGAATGAAATCCACATTATGGGCACCCATATAACCTTGTATAATCTGGTCACGTAAGAGAGTAGAATCAAAGGATAAGCAAATGTCTCTAACCCAATCCTTCAAATCATCCTCATCCACGAAGTCTTTTACCCCCTTACTCAACTCTACTTCCAGCATCTCAACTATCTTTTGAACCTGATCCTTACCCTTCGACTTCTCAGCGAAATATTTAGAAAAATCTTTGAAAGACATTCTGCAACCCCAACCAATCTTACCTTAATTTCATTATATAAGCTTAGTCACTATTGACTATAAATTGAATGGGGGTGCAGCCTTCTTCTCCACACGCCACTCTTCTAGTGCCTTGCCGAATCTGTCCTCCACCTGTTGTCTATAAATATTATTGTAAGTACAAAAGGGAATTATTCTGCCGTCCGGAGTAGGATAATTTATGTCACAGTACTGGACTCGCTCCAAGTCAATATTGTACGGATCCATAAAATGCATCATCCCCAGCATAATTATGTTGTGCATAAAGTCTCTTAGTGAACTATAGCTACCTCTTTTTAGGAACATTGAGGTAAGATCCTTAATCAATCCCTTCTTCTTGATATGCCTGAGGGAACCCGCGAGTTTAAGTTTAGCACGTACACCTGCAAACCGCTTTCCCTCGGCGTAGAGATTGCATATGTCCCCCAGAACCTTCAAGATTTTATCTATATCAATAACCTCAGTAATCGGGTAATAGGAACCATCCTCTTTAAGAAACAAGAAACTTGCCATACCGCACGCAAAGTGTGCACTTAGCTCAAGCTCGGGACTACCTTTAATAAGCCCCAACGCTCTTCCAAGCAACACCATTGAAGGAATGGTATACCAGTCCGTTGCCTTGATCCTACCGAGGGTCTGCTCTTCAATAAGATGAACTACTTCCGGTATAGTGATACGCATCTTACCGAGTTTTTCGTGGTCGATTCGGCCAGTAATACTTACGGGCTGAAAGTTGACGCATCGAACAATGTCTCGATTCTCCAATGCAAACTGAATCATCGCCCCCACTTGGTCGTCGTTAACTCCCTTTATAATTGTTGGTACTAATATGACGCCATCCAGACCCGCTTCCTTACAGTTATCCAGTACCTTCTGCTTAATAGGTCTCAGATCCGCGTCTCTAGCTGCCAAGTAGGGTTCAGCTGTTACGCCATCAAACTGGAGATATATAGTGTTTAGACCAGCTTCCACAAGCTCACGTATGTAATCGGCACTCTTGGCCATCCTAATTCCGTTGGTAGCAATCATAATATGATTGAAACCTAGTTCTTTAGCCCAATTAACGTATTGGAGCAGGTTCTCACTGAGTGTAGGTTCACCACCCGCGAACTGGATGCTTGGGCAAGGCACTGGTAGGTTGCGCCGGAGATTCTTCATCATATCAAGCACTTCTTCCGGAGTCGGCTCATAAACGGTTCCGGACTCGCCCGCATTGGCAAAGCAGATTGGACAACTCAAATTACATCTATTGGTTACATCAATTATAGCCAGAGCGGTGTGCGACTTGTGATTGGGACACTGGCCGCAGTCCTTTGGACAGCCCTCAACAGTCTTAGTCCTTGGGTTGTCAAGACCCACCGTCTTATACCAGTAGGGCATAACACGTTTGAACATCTCCGCGTCAGACCAATACACATCTACAAACTCACCGTGCTTGTCGCAGGTCTTCTTCATCATAACCCTGCCGTCTTCCTCGTAGACCGTAGCATCTATAACCGTCACTATTTCATCTTCGAGTTTGCACAAGGGACAAATTGACTTAGTCTGATAGGGCGGTTCCCGAACAGGGTGCTTTTCAACGAGATATCGGGAAAGATCCTTACCCGTATGCGTGGGTGCCACTTCGGGATAGGTTTAATTGCCTTTGTTTCCATTAATAAACAAACACCCTCCATAGTAATAATAAGACGGTTAATTATAGTGTTTTATATTTAAAAGGCTATGTTCGTTATAAACGTTTCCAATTCTTACTTCTTGAATACCAAAGCCAGATGTTTTTATATTAGGTCAAAAAATGTTTATAGGAAAATTATTTTTATAATAATAAAATTTAAGTGAAAGTTAAACGAAAATATAAATGAAAAATTGCAAGGGATGCAATTCCAAAAGAATAAATAATCGAGAAGCCATCCCAAGCACCAACATTAATAAATAGAGGTGTAGAGAAATGCCCGAAGGTGAAGAATACTTATCCTGGTATAAGAAACCCGAGCCATACACCACCGTCTCCGAGAAGCCAACCGAAGCCGGTGGGAAGAAGGCATCTCCCTGGTGCGATTACGCCTACAGCGAATGGGAAATATACGAAAAACTCAAGATCCCTGAGTGGTACTGGAATTTTAAGCCTCCTGAGTGGTCGGAGGAAGAGCAGGTCATAATGGAGCGAATAATGCTTAAGATGCAGGAGAACATAGCTAAGGAGAAAATGACCCCAATGGACCGGTATTGGGCGACTGCTTACGGTGTCGAGAGAGACCGCTGTCCGCTTTTGGGTGGCCTTTACGCCATGGCAACAAACGCTCCCAGAATACTAGACGCATACGGAGTAATATTAAAGAGCGCTGACTTTCACAAGTATCCCAAGCTACACGTTTTAGCATCAAATATGGCAGTAGCAAAATTCGCAACAGACATAATATTCATCCATAAAATTACTTACTCTGAAGCCGAGTACGGCGGCCACGTCTATCTTAAGGAAACATCAGCTCCAGTATGCAGGAGCGCCGGAGCAATGGAAACAGGGTTCCAGGTACCTTGGTTACCCTTCAGAACCGCCCCATTTCTTTCACACAAAGTGCCTGAGGCGGATTACGGAGCGTACCCCATGCAACTATGGGAGATCAAAGTCATTAAAGAGTATCTTAGAAGAGCGGGACTCTGGGGTGTTCAGCCCCTTATGACGAATACTTGTGTGGGACCCCTTTCCACCGCAGGAGCAGCCATAGGACCAACGTTAGGCCATAGAGAAAGGGCTCTTATGTATAAGCGTAACCCTGAGTGGTTGCACATGTGTATGAGGGAAGCGCTCAGATTCTGTATAAGACACCACAGAGCGGTAAGAGACGCCGGCACGGACATTATGTTCTTCTGCGATGGGCTGAACGTTATGGGTACTGATATGACCGCGGATCTTATTCCGTATCATGTGGACCTTTGTAAGGAGGTTCATTGGCCACCGGGAGGAACGTTGATTACGGGCGGAGACTTGAGACGCCATGCGGACATATTGCTTCAGGCCCATGGCAAGTATGCCTATCTCATAGGCAGTGACCATGTGTGGCCGATAGACGAAGCTCTCAAAACATGTCTCCACTATGATAAGATGTGGTTCGACTTCCCCGACTGGGACAAAATCAAAGCCGGCCCTCAAAGCGTAATCGCTGCTTACGAAAAGGAGAGATACAATATCGCATGCTCCGATCCTAAGAGTAAGTATTGGAATCCCGGCCCCTCTGATTATTGGATTTCAATGGAAAACTACCAAGCTTGGGTTGACGCCTGCAAAAAGTATGGCTCCTATCCCAATGGCTGGGAGCAGTCCTAGAACCAGTTGAATAGTGACGTTTGTGTAACTTAATAGTTTAGAGAATGTGGCTTAGGAGGTGAAACCTTGGCGACTGCAGAGGATTCAGACGCCTGTTTCAATTTTGGTGTTAAAAGAATTAAAGGTATAGATAAGGAGGGTCTCGGTGAGGGATGGAGCCCCTTCACGGTGGTAATGTGGCTGAAAGACCTGAACCGCGGATACTGGTATAAATTTGAAAAAGACGGCATTCTTGGAGATTCAAAGATAGTGACTGGGAAACCGCCAGAAGCTACTGCTGTTGTCTATATGTCTAGCGATGACTGGGTTGGTCATCATACGAAGGAAGTGAGTCTAGCTGATAAGTACTTTTCCGGAGAAATGCAAGTCAAGGGTGACGTTGTGGTTCTACAGCAATACCAAACCTATGATTCCTACGAGCCCTATTATCCGCCTGGGGATCCTAGGCACAAAAAATAACTACGTTAACCCTCACCAATAAATCTACCAAACTCTTTCCCACATTTTTTACATTTAAATACAAGGGCTTTCCCGATTTCCATGGAACGATTGAGGACATCATCGCTGAAGGCGACAAGGGGTGGATTCGTTTCAAAGGTGCAGGAACACACAAAGGCGAATATCTTGGATTAGCCCCTACTGGCAAGAAGGTAACCATGACGGCTTTTACCATCTATCGTATAGTTGAGAACAAGGTTGTAGAAATGCGCTCAGTCATTGATATGTTGGATTTCTTCAAAGAATCAGGTGTTATCGAATACAAAGGATTTCCTGACGGAGTTATGTAACTTATTATTAGTCCGATAATCTTATTACTCCAATTAAATTTAAGAGAATGTTGTGTTGCCAATGAAATCTCTATTGGTTTTGTTTTCATATCATCACAATAATACTGAGAAAATCGCTAAAGTCTTCGCAAAAGTTCTTGATGCACAAATAAAAACGCCACAGCAAATAAACCCTGAAGAGCTTCAAGAGTATAGTCTAATAGGCTTTGGCTCGGGGATAGATGGCACAATGTAATAATTATGTTTTTGGGAGTTAGGTTAACTAACCTCTTTTTGTCTAAATAGGGGTATGTTAGTCGAAGAAGTTTTTGAGGGACCCAACCCTGAACACCTCCACCACCTCCCCCGAT
>Ga0315314_1000103_pt1 | contig 118686 bp, 118 predicted proteins | sample TDP9_MG_FD_203631 | JGI IMG/M metagenome (GOLD analysis project Ga0315314, IMG submission 203631) | Freshwater sediment microbial communities from Lake Towuti, South Sulawesi, Indonesia - TDP9 | ecosystem: Environmental > Aquatic > Freshwater > Lake > Sediment | place: Indonesia: South...
ACTCATCGTCTGTGTTGACTGGTCAGTTACCGAAGTGAAACTCTTTGAAGCATCAGCAACTCTCGCCGCACTAGAACGAATCTCTTCCACTAAACTTCTTAAATTGTAAACCATCTCCTGAAAACTAATCGCAAAAATATCTTTATCCGAACGCGGTTTAACTTCTACCTTTAAATTACCTTGAGCAAGATTACCAGCTACTCCAGCCATTTCGTGAAAATATTGTATTGCTCGTTGAAATGCGCGAGATAAATGGGCAATTTCATCACCACCTTGGGAGGAAAAATCTACCGTGAGGTCACCTTTAAATCTTACTTTTTCTGCTTTACTCAAAAGTTCAACCAAGGGAATTTCTACAAAAATGATAATCAATCCCAAGAAGATTATCCCATAAATGAGAAGAGTAATCGTAAGAGGACGCAAGGTTTCTTTCTCCAAGACAACTGCACTCCTTAAAATGAGAAAATAAATAATTGTTAAAACAATAAGTGTAAATACAATTCTGGTCACAATACCACTGGATAATCTTTCTTTTAGAGTCATTTTTTTACTCCTTTTTAAAAGTATACAAGGGTATAACTTTATTATACAATAGAATAAGCAAATTTTCCAATATTCTTTTTAGTTTTTGCCAAAGGAGAAAGTAAGTAGGTAAAGGTGATGCAAGGCGAAATCAAGTCCAGATTCCTGGGATGGGACTACCACAGAATTTACATTTCCCGTCTTTAATATTTTTTTCCAAGATAGTAAAATGTATACGATGAATTATATTTTTTTCACAACTTGGACAAAAAGTACTATTGTATCGGTGTCCGGGAACATTACCAATAGTGACATATTCAAGTCCACTATCTTTAGCGACTTTGTGTGCTTTCTCTAAAGTTTCAATTGGTGTTGCCGAAAGACTAGTGAGTTTGTATGAAGGAAAGAAACGAGTAAAATGTAAAGGGACATCTTTACCAAGATTTTCTTTTATCCAAAGACACATCTTTTTTATATCTTCGGGATTATCGTTAAGTGTGGGAATTACTAAATTAACAATTTCCAGCCAGACCTTTTCTTCGTGGATAATCTTCAATGTGCGCAAGACCGGTTCCAGTTGAGCCGAAGAAACATTTGTATAAAATTCTTTCGTGAATCCTTTTAGGTCAATGGTTACCGCATCAGTGTATTTAAGCAATTCTTTTAGAGACTCGGGATTCATTGAACCATTTGAATGCCACAAGATTTTCAAACCTTTCTTTTTAGCAATTCTGGTAATATCGTAGACATATTCATAAAAAGAGGTCGGCTCATTATAAGTGAAAGATAGCGTTGGCACTTTCTTCTCTATGGCAAGTTCTACTGCTTCCTCAGGTGAAATAGCGTAATAATCCATTTCTTCAATTGAGCGTTGAGAAAGGTGCCAATTCTGGCAAAAACGACAACGAAAGTTACATCCTGTGGTACCGAAACAAAGTATTGAACTGCCCGGAAGAAGATGAAATGAAGGTTCTTTTTCTACCGGGTCAATATGAACTGCTGAAGGTTTACCATAAACAAGGCTATAAAACTTACCTTTACGATTTTCTTTATTTCTACAAAAACTGCGCTCTCCCTCCCTCAAGACACATTCCCGGAAACATACCTGACATTCAATAACTCCGTTGCCTAAATTTTTATAAAACATTGCCTCCTTTAAGGGTACATCCTTTGCTTCGGTTTCTCTCTTAAAAAGAAAATTGAATAGAAGGTTAGATAAGGTCAAACTACAAAAATATTGACATGACTTTTTTATAAAACTTCGGCGGGAAACCTTTTCGTTGAAAAAATCAAACATACTTTTTAAATTTTTCTTTGGTTTTTTCTCTATGGAAAACCATTCTTTAAATTATTATACCCAGAATATAAGAAATTTTCAACTGCTCAAGTGAAAATGAAAAAAGAGGCAAGAAAATTTTTCTCAGTAAGTGTAGAGACGACCGTAAGGACGAAGATACTTAGGATAGAGTTTAGTGAATTCTTTGGTAAGGATTTTTTCTATCGGAAATTTGAAATAATCAGAAAATTGAGAGATATATTTTTCCAAGACTTTTTTTTCTTCTTCATCGGGAATATCTAACCCAACCTCTTTACCAACTTGATATTCTTTCAAGTCTCCTCTAATATAAATTGTTCCACCATGCATCCCCGTGCCAGTCCAATTGCCAATTACGGATAACGAATTTTTTTCTTCGTTCAATCCTAAAATAATTATCAATCCACCAGCCATATATTCTCCTAAAAAGTCGTACACTGTTCCTCCAATTAAAATTACCGGGTAAGAATCTTTGTAGGCTTTCATATGGATTCCTACCCGGTAGCCAACATTACCTTTAATAAAAATTTTACCGCCACGCATAGAATGTCCAACAATATCTCCTGCATCACCGTGAATAATGATTTCACCGGTATTCATTGTGTTACCCACACCATCCTGAGCGTTAGAATTAACTACTATTGTCGGTCCATCCATAAAGGCAGCAAGGTCATTCCCGGGAACTCCGTTAATCGTAATTTTTATATCGTTACCTTTCAAACCTGTACCAATGTAATGCTGACCGTTAACATTATCTAAAATAATTTCTTTGACACCATTGTTCACTGCCTGGTGAATTTTTTCATTCAACTCTTTATAATGTAATCCTTTAGCATCAATTCTATAATTTGTAATTTGAGATTTGAAATTTGAAATTTGGTTCATATTTCTATCTCTTCTCCACTTACTAAATGTTTACGATATTCTTTCGGTAGAGAAATTAAGCCAAAATCTTCCTTCAGTAAATGTTCTTTGAAACTGGACACATCAACTTTTTCCCGAATTAAACCAGTATATATACCCGCACGGTCAATTTCATTAATAAAGATTGCACCAACTATCTTTTTCTCTTTAATTACGACTTTTTTGTAGATTGATTTCTCTGGTTCAAAATAATCAATAATTTCGCAATTTTTTTCTTCCGGTGGATTAGTTAGACCAACCGAAATTGTTGGAATACCAACCAGTTCTACAGAATTCATCAGTAGACCACCATCATATTTGGTTTTTCTTCCGGACATGTTATAGCCAGCAATTTTACCCTGTTCATAAGCAACCGGCCAAATCGCAATCGGACGATTTATCCCAAGAAGTAAATCTTTTCCTTCGGCACAGTCACCCGCGGCATAAATTCCTTCTATGTTTGTTTCCATAAACTCGTTAACTAAAATTCCTTTATTTATTTTTATCGGTGTGCCTTTAACCAAATCTACATTCGGTTTTACACCAATTGCTAAAATTATCAGATTTGCAGAAATTTTTGTTCCGTTTTTTAAGATGATTTGTTGCACTTTCTTTGTTCCTTTGATTTGAGTAACCGTATTACCAGTGATAACCCGGCAGCCAATTTTTTTTAAACTTTCCTCAATAATCAAGGAGGCTTTCTGGTCAAAAGTAGCTGATAATATCCTATCGGCTAACTCAATAATCGTCACCCCGATTCCCAACTCCAGCAAAGCTTCAGTTGCTTTCAGTCCAATCAGACCGCCACCAACAACTACTGCTTTTTTTACTTTATTGGTCTTAATATATTGAGCGATTTCTTCGGCATCTTGCAATTTAGTAAAAGTGAATACACCCGGTAAATCTTTCCCTTTAATTTCTGGGATTATCGGTTTTCCACCGGTAGCAATCAATAATTTATCAAAGAGAATTTTTTGCTCACTTGACAAGATAACTTCTTTTTTCTTTGTATCTAATTTTATCGCTTTTTTATTGAGAATAAGTTCTATCCGGTTTTCCTTGTAGAAATTTTCCGGACGATAAAACATTTTATCTTTCTCTATCTTTTTACCCAAGAGATAAGAGATAAGCGGTCGGGAATAATTTTTCTCTTTCTCATCAGAGACGACAATAATTTTCTCTTCTTTATCTATTTCCCGAATTGATTCAACACAAGATATCCCTGCAACTGAATTACCAATAATTAAATACTTGCAATCCATTTTTTATTCCTCGATTCTTCATTACGTCTCGGGTTGGTTTTCGGCGAGGAAACCTTTCTGAACGACTTCAGAGTTTTTTCGGTAGACCATGCCTGCACCTGTGATGCCTGCACAGGTGTCGCAGGCACAGGTGACCTATCGGGACGCATTTTGTCTCTGGTCAAAAAATCAGGAAGTGAAGAAAGTGTTTCCGAGCTATAGAAAAACATCATTTACTCCTCAATCGGTTCTTCTTCCTTTATTTCTTTCTCTGCCTTCTCATCTACTTGAAGAAGCAATGCTTCATTGGGACAGTTTTTTACACATATCGGGACTTCTTCTCCTAAACATAAATCACATTTAGAAGCGACTTTTTTTGCATCACGACTTCTCAAGATTACTCCAAAAGGACAGACCATTATACACATCCAACAACCAACACATTTATTTTCGTCACACAAAATTGCACCTGTATCTTTATCTCTATGCATTGCACCAGTAATACACGCTCCCAGACAAGGTGCATCTTCACAATGTCTACATTGCAAAGCAAAAGAAAGATGTCCTTTTTCTTCAACAATTAATCTCGGTTGCGGTTTAGGATACTCACCCTTGTAGGCTTTAATTATTTCTTTTGATTTGGAATGCTGGACTAAACAATGTATCTCGCAAAGACGACAACCCATACAATACTCTTCACGAATATAGATTCTTTTCATCTTGTTTCTAACCTCTATCACCTATCTACTGCCTTTATCTACCATGCTTCACCAGCAGGTTTAATACCTAAGAGTTTCAAATCTGTATCGGAAAGACCTACCCCTCGTAGTTGCTCGCGATTACCCCGTAATGATTCTATCGCATTTATTCCCATACCACCGAGCATTTCCTTTATTTCCATTGACCAGCCACGCAAGAGGTTAACCAATCTTCTTGCACCAATTTCTGGATTTAATCTTTTGGTTAAATAAGGGTCCTGTGTAGCAATACCCCAGTTACATTTTCCGGTATAACACTTTTGACAGACATGACAACCCAAAGCAACTAAAGCCGCAGTCCCAATATAAACCGCATCCGCACCAAGAGCAATTGCTTTGACTACATCAGCACTGTTTCTAATCCCACCACCAGCAATAATTGAAGCCTGATTGCGAATTCCCTCTTCTCTTAAACGCTGGTCTACTACTGCAACCGCTAATTCTATGGGAATGCCTACATTATCCCGAATTACCGTAGGCGCAGCACCAGTTCCTCCGCGGACACCGTCAAGAGCAACAAAGTCCGCTCCTGCACGAACAATTCCTGAGGCAATTGGTGCAACATTATGCACTGCCGCGATCTTTACTCCTACTGGCTTTTTATAACGAGTTGCTTCTTTAAGAGCAAAAATAAGTTGTTTCAAATCCTCAATAGAGTAAATATCATGGTGTGGTGCGGGAGATAAAGCATCCGTTCCTACAGGAATCATCCGGGTTGAGGAAATTTCTTCAGTTACCTTTTCTCCGGGTAAATGCCCGCCAATTCCTGGTTTTGCACCTTGACCAATTTTAATTTCAATTGCTGCACCTGCTTCAAGATATTCTTTATGGACACCGAATCTACCGGAAGCAACTTGAACAATTGTATTTTTACCGTAATCATATAAGTTTTTATGCAAACCACCTTCACCGGTATTGTAAAAAGTCCCTGCTTCCCGGGCTGCCCGGGCTAAAGACATACAGGCGTTAAGACTAATTGAACCATAAGACATTGCACTAAATAAGATTGGTGTCTCCAGTTTCAACTGTGGGGCAATTTCTGTTTGTAGTTTGGCATCTGTAATCTGTAATTTGTAGTTTGTAATTTGTAATCGGTCTGGTTTACGACCAAGGAAAGTTCGCAGTTCCATTGGTTCACGCAAAGGGTCAATTGAAGGATTGGTAACTTGAGAAGCATTGAGGACAATATGGTCAAAATAGGAAAGATAAGGTTTATCGCAGCCCATGCCAGTCAATAATACCCCGCCGGTTTCTGCTTGCTTGGTTATTTCGGTGACCACCCGCTGTGTCCAGTGCGCATTTATCTTCGGTTCGGAGAGGTTTCGCCTGATAACAATCGCTTGTGTTGGACAGACTGTTTCGCAGAAATGGCAACCTACACATTTTGTAGAGTCAGAATTTACCTTATCTGTCTCAGAGTCATAGATATGCACGTCATTAGCACACATCCGACAGCAGACCTGACAGGTGATACACTTCTCTTCATCTCGTTCAACAATAAATTCTGAAAAAACTTTCGGTTTTGCCATTTTCTCTACACCTTACGTAATATGATTACAGCGATGACTTCAACGATGCCAGCGATAATATTTACTACCCAAGATTATATCGCCGTAATCGTATTTTTTAATCGCTGATATCGTTAGTAGTTATTTTATATTTTAAACTGCCAATCACCGGTTCTCCTGCTTTTGGTGCCCAAATCTTGTCCGGACTTGGACAAATTTCTCTTATTGCTGACTCTTCCGAAGCAAGGTAAAGAAAATTATTTTTTCTGGCGGCAACTAATGGTCTTAATTTTATCCGGTCATTCAGTCCAACCAGAGATGTTGAATTTGCAACGATAACCGCAAATGGACCGTTGACTAAAGCGCTACCGTAAATCATCCGTAAAGATAAATAGAATTCTTTCTTTTTTTCTGGCATTCGTTCAATTTCATCCCAAAATGGTGCCGACAAGATTTTGGCTACAATTTCAAAATCTAAATTATGTTTCCGATGGAGAAGGTCAAAAAGATACGCCATCACTTCGGTATCGGTGTAAAGTGTACAATCATAACCGAAATTAAGTAAATAACGCCGGTTGATACCATAAGAAGAAATTTCACCGTTATGCACTACTGACCAGTCAAGAATACCAAACGGATGTGTTCCACCCCACCAACCGACCGTATTCGTAGGAAATCGTCCATGTGCAGTCCAGATATACCCTCCATATTCTTCAAGCCGATAAAATTTGCCAATATCCTCCGGGTAACCAACCCCCTTAAAAATACCCATATTTTTACCACTGGAAATAACAAAAGCACCGTCAATCTGTTTATTAATATACATCACGGTTTTCACCACAAAGTCTTCCTCGGTTTCTTCCGCGCAATCCGTGCTTTTCATCCGCACAATCCGTGGTTTCAAAAAATAACGCCAGAGAATATGCCGAGGTTGAACATTCGCCACTTTGCGTGTTGGGATTGCCTCATCATCTTCAATTTCATAATAAAGATTCAGGTATTCCTCAGTAATGTGTTTGGCTTCCTCATTATCGTATAAGAGATGGAAACACCATAAATCTTTGAATTGCGGATAAATCCCGTATCCGGCAAATCCTCCACCTAAACCGTTTGACCGTTCGTGCATTGTGGCAATAGATTTAATAATTGCCTCACCACTGAAATTCTTACCTTCTTCACTCATTATTCCGGCTAAACCACAACTTGAAGATATACGAAAATCTTTATCGGGAATTAGTTTTTTCTCCATTTGATATACCTTATTTTGTAATTTGTATACCTAACTTTTTGATTTTAGAACGCAAAGTATTCCGGTTAATTCCTAAAATTTTTGCTGCTTTGACCTGGTTGCCTTCAGTTTTTTGCAAAACTGACTCAAGCATCGGTTTTTCAATCACCTCTAATACTGATTTATAGAGTAATCCTTCCTTTTCTTTATAGAATGAATTCTCCAGTTCAAGAACCATCTCAGCAAGAGAAGATTTGTCTCTAATCGTTTCTTTCTTTATTACTTTAATAAAATTTACTTTCTCCAAATCTAAAGGATTAGCATATCCTTCCCGGAGCAACATTTGGTGTAACATCTCCTGTGCTTTTTTCTCGTCTTCTACAACTAAAATCGTTACCATCTTAATTATTCAGCAATATTTGCCTAATTTTTAAGCACTGTGAAGCAAAAAAATTTACGCCAAATCGCAAAACACCGCTAAATCGCCAATTTTACTTTTAGCGTTTTGGCGTCCCAATGTATCATCGGGATTTGGCGTTTTAGCGTAACCGTTGATGTTTTTCTTAACGGTTTCAAATATCAAAATACAGATAAAATTCATAAGGATGAGGTCTTATTCTCACCGCATCAATTTCTTTTTCTCTTTTATATTCAATCCATACATCAAGTACATCTTCAGTAAAGACATCACCTTTAAGAAGAAATTCCTTGTCTTTTTCTAAAGCAGCAATCGCTTCTTCTAACGAACCGGGAACAGTCGGAATTTTTGCTGCCTCTTCAGCACTCAATTCATAAGTATTTTTATCCAAAGGTTCACCCGGGTCAATCTTATTTTCTATACCGTCAATTCCCGCCATCAGCATCGCCGCAAAAGCAAGATATGGGTTAGAGGAATTATCCGGTGGACGGAATTCAATTCTTTTCGTCTTAGGATTCTCGGTATAAACCGGAATCCGTACCGCCGCGGAACGGTTCCTTTGTGAATATGCCAGATTAACCGGTGCTTCGTAACCCGGCACTAAGCGCTTGTAAGAATTCGTTGTCGGTGCACAGAAAGCCATCAAAGCAGACGCATGTTTCAGTAAACCACCAATATAATATTTCGCAGTTTGTGAAATCAGCGCATACCCTCTCGGGTCAAAGAAAATATTTTTCCCTTCTTTCCAAAGTGACTGATGGGTATGCATTCCTGAACCGTTATCAGCAAATAAAGGTTTAGGCATAAAGGTTGCTACCAGATTATTTTTCCGAGCAATATTTTTGACAATGTATTTATACATCAGACATTTATCCGCCATCCGGACTAAAGTGTCAAATTTCATATCAATTTCGCACTGCCCGGCAGTCGCCACTTCGTGATGATGTACTTCAACCGGAATCCCTGCTTTAATCATGGTTAAAATTATTTTACTTCTTAAATCCTGCAAAGAATCATGGGGTGGAACCGGGAAATATCCTTCTTTATAACGCGGCTTATAACCTAAATTCGGTTTTTCCTCTCTTCCCGAATTCCATTCACCTTCCAGAGAATCAATATAGTAATAACCAGCATTTTCCGTCTGGTCAAAACGGATATCGTTAAAAATAAAAAACTCCATCTCCGGACCCCAGTAACTTATGTCAGCAATACCCGTGCTTCTTAAATATTCTCCTGCTTTTTTTGCAATATACCGTGGGTCACGAGTGTAAGGTTCCTTGCTCAGCGGGTCGTAAATGTCACAAATAATACTTAATGTTGGCACCTCACAGGCAGGGTCAACTACTGCTGTTGTTGGGTCTAACTGCAAAATCATATCTGATTCCTGAATTTTCTGAAATCCACGGATAGATGAACCATCAAAACCGATACCTTCTGCCCAAATACTTTTTATCGGGTCATCAATCTCGGATAACTCGGAGGCAGGAATAGAAAAATGTTGCCATAAACCCGGCAAATCGTTAAATTTTAAATCAACAATTTGGATATTGTTTTCTTTAATCAATTCGGTTACTTTCTGGATACCTTCCTGGTCAACTTCACCATTCCAGCGTAATCCCACTTTTTTCTCTCTTACCACTTATTGTTCCTCCTTTTTATCTTACACTTCTCCTTCACAGAATCTTCTTAAATAATCTAAATAATGTTTCAAAAGATGATACTTTTCCGCCATCTCTTCAGTCTGCCCGCAAACTATACACAATCCATCCATTTCTTCTACTACTTTTTCAGCATTGATTACTAAATTTCTGGTTACTGCTTTGAAACTATCCAATTCTTCTTTCACTTTCGGTTTTAATTTTCCAGTGGTTCTTTCTTTTGTTTTGAGCATTTTTTGCCCTCCCGTAGAGGGACGATGTCCCCAACGGGGATTTTTCGTCCCGGAAAATAAAAAAGACGTTCTTTTGAGGTGACTACCTCAAGAGGTAATTACCTCACGAACGCCTATGTTCCTAACTTATTTAGCACTTCAGTGTGCTTAAATTTTGTGCTAACACTTATACAAGTAAAAAAGTTTTACTTTTGGTAACACCTTTCTACGATTTCTTCTTTTTAAGGGTGGATAAATTAAGACAATCCCATCTTCTTTCTTAATTCTTACAGAAAGATGGATTGCACTCCTAAAATTACAGTTTTAGAGGTGCAGTCAAAACATATGTTTGAATAGCAAATGCGACAATACTTGAAAATGATTCAAATAGTTGTATTTGGTCAAGGGTTAATGTCTTGTCTTGCTCGTTCATCTTTAGAGCAATAACCCCGATAGTATTATCCCGCACTTTTAAAGGTAAACAATACCAGTTAGATGAAGATAAAGTGTTTGTACCTTTACCAGCGGGTTGACCATTATTATATACCCAAGAAACAATCGCATGCTCAGTTTCTGTTATTGTTAGGCTATCGTCATTTTTAGATTTTTCAATTAAGTTTTTGGAATCATCCGGAAGAAAAATGATGGCATTTGATTCAAAAGCTTCCGCGATATATTTAACTGCTCGGTTCAAAATGTTATTCAAATCTTTTGCTGCTATTATTTCTCTACTAAAAGAATATAATGAATAAATAAACCGTTCACGATTTCTATAACTTTCTGTTTCTTTTCTCAACGATTTTACAAGGAAACTGATAGTTACCGATACCAGAATAAAAACTACAAAACTTGGAAGATATTTTACATCTGATACTTCAAATGTATTATAAGGTGGTATAAAGAAAAAATCAAAAGCGCAGACAGAAATAATTGAAGCAAATAATCCAACTCTTATACCCCAGAGTATTCCACTGGCTATAGAGGGTAAAAGAAGTAATAATCCTATATTAACCGGTTCAATAAAAGAACGTAAAGATAAACCGATACCGGTTATTACCAAGATAAGAATAAAACTAAATAAAAATGATTTGTAATCTCTTTTATTGGGAACATAGTATTTTTCATAAATAGGTTTTTTAAATCCACCTTTACCAGCAACTAAAACATTAATCGGACCACTTCTATTGATAAGTTCTTCTATTACTGAACCTTTGAATAATTTTTCAAAAAAGTTTCTTTTAGAAGGGCCAACGATAATCAGCGTCACATTTTTTGATTTTGCAAAATTAAGAAGTTCATCTGCTACTGATCTACCACTTAATAAAACAATTTTAGCTCCAAGATTCTCAGCAAGATGGAAGTTCTTTTCAAGCTGTACCTTCCCATATTTTTCTACCTTTTGTGGAGATTCAACATAAACAGCAAACCACTCTACATCAAGGTCATCTGCCATTCTCTGTGTAAACCGTAATAAGTTTTCTGTGGTTGGACTCGCACTGATACCTAATAATATTTTCGTATTAACTGTGAATACACCAGGAATTACATTCTTTTCCATAAATGTGCGTATATCTTCATCTACCTGTTTGGCAGTATATTTTAAAGATAGTTCTCTAAGTGCTAATAGATTCCCCTTCCTGAAGAACTGGCGCATTGCTTGTTCTGCTCTGGGCGGTATATATACTTTCCCTTCTCTTAACCGTTCAAGAAGTTTCTCAGGTGTTAAATCTACGAGCTCCACTTCATCGGCAAGTTCAATTATCCTATCCGGGACTCTTTCACTGACTTTGATACCTGAAATCTGTTGTATTATATCGTTCAGGCTTTCAATGTGTTGTATATTTAATGTTGTAAAAACATTAATACCCGCGGTTAATAATTCCTCCGTATCTTGATAACGTTTATCATGCCTTGAACCAGGAGCATTTGTATGTGCAAGTTCATCAACAATAACAAGTGTTGGTTGTCTTGCAAGAAGGGTATCTATATCCATTTCCTCAAGAATTATTCCTGAATACTTGATTTTTTTTTGCTGAATTATTTCAAGACTTGTAAGAAGTAATTCAGTTTCTTTTCTGCCATGTGTTTCAGCAATTCCGATTACAACATCAATATTGTTCTTTTTATTTAATCCGGCTTCCTGAAGCATCCTATAAGTCTTACCTACTCCCGGAGCATATCCAAGAAATATTTTTAATTTACCCTTTTTCTTCTCAGTATTAGAACCTTCAGTTTCTTGATTGATTTGTTGTATAAGTAAATCAGGATTCGGTCGGTTTTCTTCCATTTTATCTGCTCTCTATATATTTATCCAAATCTATATTTAACTTTAAAACGTTTATTCCTTCATACCCCCATAATCCGATAAAATTATGGTCTGTATTTTTATCAATAAGCTCTTTAATATTTTGGATGGGGATATTCATTAATTTTGATATTCTATTTGCTTGAATTAAAGCATTTTTTAATGATATATGTGGGTCTAATCCGCTTCCAGAACAAAGCACCATATCCGCTGGCAAAGTTTGACTACCAAACACATTTTTATTTTTTATTTCTTTAATTCGTTCAGCTACTTGATTGATAAATATTTTATTAGACGGACCGAAATTACTTGCTCCTGAATTTGAAGCATTGTAATTGACTGCTGAAGGTCTGCTTTGAAAATATTTCGGCTCGTTGAAATACTGTCCGATTAGGACAGACCCTATAACAATGCCATTTCTTACAATAAGACTCCCGTTTGCTTTATAAGGAGCTATCAACTGTGCTGTTATTGTAACGAAAATAGGATACCCCAATCCTAAAAGAATTGAAAATAATATAAACGCCTTTAATGATTTTATAAATTCTTTCATTTGAAAATGTTCCACCTTTTCAAATGTCTCCGCGTATAGTTTTGTTATAGCAAAACTGCGTGGGACAAGACCTTCTTCAATATTATACCAATTTTAATAAAACTATTAAGATATCAATCAATTTAATCCCGATAAACGGTAATATAAGACCACCCAGACCGTATAAAAGTAAGTTCCTTTTCAAAAGTTCAGTTGCTGACATCCGCCGGTATCTTACTCCTCTTAAAGAAAGAGGAATAAGTAACGGTATAATAATTGCATTAAATATTACTGCAGACAAAACAGCACTTTGCGGATTTGTAAGACGCATAATATTCAAGATACTGAGCCCGGCAAGAGCCGGGATAATCGCAAAATATTTTGAAACATCATTTGCTACACTAAAAGTAGTTAAAGCTCCCCTGGTTATAAGTATTTGTTTTCCTACTTCAACTATGTCAAGGAGTTTGGTTGGATTAGAGTCAAGGTCGATCATGTTTGCAGCTTCACAAGCAGATTGCGTTCCAACATTCATTGCCACCGCTACATCAGCCTGTGCCAGAGCAGGTGCGTCATTTGTCCCGTCACCAATCATAGCCACCATATATCCCCTGCTTTGGAGTTCTTGTATGCTGTGTAATTTTGTTTCCGGTTTTGCTGGAGCTATAAAATCACTCACCCCAGCTTCCGCTGCAATAACTACAGCAGTGAGAGGATTATCTCCGGTTATCATAATTGACTCTATACCCATTAATTGAAATTGGTTTAACCTTTTTTTGATTCCGGGTTTTAGAACATCTTTTAAACGTATAACGCCAAGAACTTTTTCATTCTCAGAAACAACAAGAGGAGTTTCTCCTTCACCGGAAACATTATCAGCATTCTGCTGAACATCGTAGGGTAATTCTTTACCATAGGATTTCACAAACTCTTCTATTGACTCAACAGCACCTTTACGAATTTTTTTTAGACCAATATCTACACCACTCATTCTTGTTTCTGCACTAAACTTTATAAACTTGGTACCCTCTGGTAATCTAATATCCCACCCTTTGACTTTCAACTTTTCTTTTGCCAGGATTACAATACTTCTTCCTTCCGGTGTCTCGTCAGCAAGCGAGGAGAGTAGTGCGGTGCGTGCAAATTCTTCTTCGGTTACGCCCTTTGCTGTCATAAACTCGGTAGCTACTCTATTGCCAAGAGTTATAGTTCCTGTTTTATCAAGAAGCACTACATTAACATCACCAGCTGCTTCTACTGCTTTGCCGCTCAAGGCAACAACATTATTAGAAAGAAGCCTGTCCATCCCGGCAATACCAATTGCAGGCAGAAGTCCTCCTATAGTCGTAGGCATAAGACACACCAACAGGGAGATTAAAACCGGTACCGGTATAGCGATGTTCATATATCCGGCAAAATATTTTAAGGTAATGACCACAACAAGAAAAAGCACGGTTAAACCAATAAGGAGGATTTCAAGAGCTCTTTCATTAGGTGTTTTCTGCCTTTTTGCACTTTCAACCATTTTAACCATCTGGTCAAGGAAAGTTTCTCCGGGATTAGCGGTTACTTTTATTTTAATTTTACCCGAGAGTACTCTGGTACCTCCAATCACATTGCTTCGCTCTTCCCCTGCTTCCCGTACGACCGGTGCGGATTCACCGGTTATTGCCGATTCATCCACTAATGACACTCCTTCAATAATCTCACCATCGCAGGGTATAGTTTCATTTTCCAAAACTAATACTATGTCACCTTTAATCAAAGATAGTGCCGGGACTTTTTCTGTGTTCCCGCCTTCAAGAATTCTATTAGCAAATGTTTCACTTCTTGATTTTTTAAGCGTTTCAGACTGGGCCTTCCCTTTACCCTCAGCGAGAGCTTCGGCAAAATTGGCAAACAAAACGGTAAACCATAACCAGATACTTATTTGGAAGTTAAAAGCAAAGTTTCTTCCTGTAATCAAATCTTTGAAAGTTATAATGGTAGTAAGAGCAGAACCAATTTCCACAACAAACATTACCGGATTATTAATAAGTTTCAAAGGATTTAATTTCTTTAATGCATCCTTCATTGCATGAATAACAATATCAGGTTGCCAAACACTTTTTTTATAAATATTATCCATAGTGTTTCTTTCGTCTTTTACTAAAACATTCTCCCGGCGATAATTGAAATATGTTCAAGAAAAGGACCTAATGCAAGTGCTGGAAAAAATGTTAAAGCTCCTACAATAATTACTACACTCACAAGGATTACCACAAAAAGAGTACTTGCTGTAGGAAATTTTGCATTTTCTGGTAATGGTTTTTTCTTTACTATTGACCCAGAAATAGCTAAAGCGGGAAGAATAGTTATATATCTACCGAGAAACATCGTTACTGCCATAGTAAGATTGTAAAACAAAGTATTGGCATTCAATCCAGCAAACGCAGAACCATTATTCCCGGCACCGGATGCAAAAGCATAAATAATTTCAGAAAGTCCGTGAGGTCCTGAATTATTCAAACTTGCGAGTCCAGTTTTTGTTGAAATCGCTATTGCTGAAAAAACAAGTTGTATAATTGAAGGCATTAACAGCGCTGCAACCGCCATTATCGTTTCATAAGGTTCAAGTTTTTTCCCAAATAGTTCAGGAGTCCGACCAATCATAAGACCTACAAGAAACATAGTGAGAATTGCATAAAATATCATACCGATAAAACCAGCTCCTACACCTCCAAAAACCACTTCACCTATAGCCATATTAAATATAAGAATGAGACCAGTTAGTGGCATAAAACTATCATGCATTGAATTAACTGCTCCGCATGAAGTTGAAGTAGTTGAATGGCCAAAAACTACTGATGCAAGTTGACCAAATCTTATTTCTTTTCCCTCCATATTTATTCCATTTTTTACACCAAGTCTTGAGAGAAGAGGATTCCCGTTAAACTCAGACCATAATGCTATACTCAAACCAAGTAAATACAATACCATCATTGAAGCAAATATTGCCCAGCCCTGTTTTCTATTTTTCATCATTATACCAAAGGTGAATGGTAAACCTGCGGATATTACTAAAAGTCCTAAAATTTCCAGATAATCAGTAAAAGGTGTAGGGTTTTCATATGGATGCGATGAATTGGCACTAAAAAAGCCGCCACCGTTTGTTCCTAAAATCTTGATTGCAACCTGTGATGCTACAGGACCTTGTGCGATAACCTGTTCTTGTCCCCGCAAGGTTTTAACTTTGGTATAAGGATTGAAATTCTGGACCACTCCTTGTGAGATAAGAATAAACGAAAATATTAAAGACAAAGGTAACAAGAGATAAAGTATGGAACGAGTTAAGTCTACCCAAAAGTTGCCTATTTTATCAACAGAATGCCTTATAAAACCTCTCATTAAAGCTATGGCAGCGGCAATACCGGTTGCCGCGGAAAGGAAATTTTGCACTGCTAACCCAAACATTTGAGTAAAATAACTCATTGTAGATTCCCCGCTATATGTTTGCCAGTTCGTATTTGTTACAAAGGACACCGCAGTATTTATTGCTGTATCCCAGCGTACTCCTTTAAATCCCTGAGGATTAAGCGGGAACCAATGCTGGACAAGTTGGATTAAAAAAAGAATTACCATCCCTATACCGTTCAATGTAATAAGGGATACCGTGTAGGTTTTCCATGACATTTCAGTATTCGCATCAGTCCCAATCAATTTGTAGATAAGATTTTCAAAGGGTTCCAGAATATGGGATAAAAATAATTTTTCGTGATTGAAAACCTTAGCCATATACTTACCGATAGATACAGCAAGAATAGTCAAAATTATCAAAAACACTATCAGTTGAAATAACCACATTTTATTGTCCTATTAATTGATTTTAAAAGTTTTAAAAAATCTTATAAATAAAAAAACCAGAGAATGTTTTCTCTGGTTACATTCCCTCAAATAAGCTGACGAGGTTAGCTGTTGGGCTCGGTTTGAGAAACCCTAACCCCGAAATCACATCGGGATATTCGCCCCAAGATTGCTCCAGACCTTTATTTGGGTCCCCCGTTTACTTTGAAGTCCCTATAATTAACACAGAAACTTTAGTAATTAAGCATCTAATATATGCATACCATTTTACTCAAAAAAAAATAGTTTTGTCAAAGGATTTTGCTGAGAAGTCAATCATCTTGATATCTTCTGCATTTATCCCTGATTCTGCTCATAAGTTTTACCACTTTTACATGAGAAATACTCAGTTTTTCACCGATTTCTCTTACGGTTAGACCTTCTAAAGAGAAAGATAAAATTTCTTTTTCTATTTTTGATAGTCCGTTATTACGAATTCTTTGCAACAAATCTTTTGTTTCAAAGTAGTCAAAAAAAGAATTTTCACTTTCTAAACATAAAATCTCTTCCCAGGAAGTATCTTCCTGGTCAAAAGGAGCATCTAAACTAATTAAGTCGGTCTTCTTATCCATTTTACGCAAATAGTTTTTCAAATGGAAATAACAGCCCTGAAGAATATAACTGTCGGTCTTGCTCTCCAACTGACCTGCTTGGAAACAAGTCCATAAATAGAGCAACGCTTCTTGGAACAGGTCATTATCGTCAAAATAGGTATAGCGACCATTAAGTCTTACGGTTATCTTTCTCAATTTAGCTGAAATTCTTTCTACCAATTCCTCAAAACACATTTTTAACTCCTAACTTCTAACTTTCTAACTCCTGTACCTATTAGTTATCGGCATCCTTCGGTCTTTGCCGAATGCTTTAGGTGTAATTTTTATTCCTGGTGGTGCTTGCCGACGTTTATATTCACTTCTATCCACCATATTTACAACTCTCTCTACAGTTTGTTTATCAAACCCTAAAGAGATAATTTCATCTAAAGATTTGTCTTCCTCTATATACGCTTTCAAAATTGGGTCTAACACTTCATAAGCAGGTAATGTATCAGTATCTTTTTGATTAATTTTGAGTTCAGCGGTTGGTTCTCTGGTGAAAACATTTTCCGGAATAACTGAACCGAGAGAATTTCTATATTTTGTTAACTTATAAACTAATGTCTTCGGTACATCTTTGATTACCGCTAAACCACCAGCCATATCGCCGTAAAGCGTCGCATAACCGGTACTCATTTCCGATTTATTCCCAGTAGTTAAAACTAACCAGCCAAACTTATTTGAAATCGCCATCACTATATTTCCTCTAATCCGTGCCTGTAAATTTTCTTCGGTTATATCTCTGGCTAATCCCCAAAAATGTGGTTCAACGACCATCAGATACATTTTAAATATCTGCTCAATTGAAATGCTTAGTAATTTTATTCCCAAATTTTCGCTTAACTGTTTAACATTCTCTTCCGATTCACGCGAAGAATAACGGGAAGGCATAAATATACCAATAACATTATCTCTACCTAAAGCATCCAACGCCAAAGTTGCTACTAATGAAGAATCAATCCCACCACTTAAAGCAATAATAACTTTTTGAAATCCATTTTTGTTGGTGTAATCCTTCAGCCCCAAAAGTAACGCTTGATAAATTTCAGCAATTGGCTCCAAAGGTTCAATTTCTTTTCTGGATAGAGGGGGTTTGTTCTTAGGTACAAATTCATTTGAAATTGTAACTATTTTTTTACTTTTCTTAGTGTCATTCGGAGATATATCTAAATCAGTTATTAGTAAGTCCTCCTTAAATGCTTCCGCTCTCCTGACTATCTTACCTTGACTATCTATGACCATACTCTGACCATCAAAGACCAATTCATCCTGTCCACCGATTAAATTAGTGTAAATAACAACTACCTGGTTTGACTTTGCTTGGTTCCTTACCACTTCTTCTCTTTCCCTAATTCTACCCGCATAATAAGGTGAAGCATTGATATTAATAATTAACTTTGCCCCGGATAAAGATTGTATTTTTGTTGGACCCTCCTGATGCCAGATATCTTCACAGATATTCACTCCGAAAACGAATTCACCATACCGGAAAACCAATGGCTTATCTCCAGCGTTAAAATAGCGTTTTTCATCAAAAACACCATAATTTAGTAAGAACATCTTGTGATACACTCCTTTGATTTCACCATCATAAATTACTGCTGCCGCATTATAGATGTCCTCACTTACTTTATCTACGAAACCAACAACTACCACAGGACCAGCAACATTTTTGGCTAATTTTTTCAATATCTTCAGATTATCTTCAATGAATTTAGGTTTAAGTAAAAGGTCTTCCGGTGGATAACCAGTAATCGCTAATTCTGGAAAAGAAATTATATCCACCCCGTAATCTTTTGCTTTCTTAAGATATTCACCTATTTTTTTACTGTTCCCTTCCAAATCACCAACAGTGCAATTTATCTGTGCACAAGCTACTCGTAAACTATTCTCCATATTTATCCCCCGGAAAAACAAAAAGGCGTCCTTTCCTTCAGGGTGAATTCAGGATGAACCCTCAATGGAGAAAGGACGCCTTAGTCCTATAAAATAAAAAAATGTCTTCCAGCACTCTTGGCCAGAAGACATCAATGTCTCATACTTACTTCAATGTAAATTATTACAATAATTATTATATTACATCATTACTATTTTGTCAAGAGTTTTATAAAAAAATTTTTTCTAAGTTTTCAATTAAGCCCGCATTCCTGTTTCTAAATTGTAAAATCTCCTTTGTCCTGTCTTCAATCAGTAAGCGGGACTTAAGTCCCGCTTACTTTCGGTTACATCCATCCCCGTCTAAACAAGTAGAACAGGTTTAAACCTGCACTACTACTATCTAACGGGGTAAAAACCAAAATCTGCCCGAAAATACAATTTGGCAAAGGCTCGCTCTACATAGCTCCAGCGAAGTAGGGTAACTTGTAAGTTGGTACAGGGTTTACCCCGTGAACTGAAGGTCTCAACAGGGGGCAATTTTCCGGGAAGACGGTTACAACCGAGGTAACTGTTTCTTTATCCAGTTGAAATATCGTTCAGTGCGTTTCAATATTTCAGTTGCTTCATTTTGAGTAAATAATCTATCTTCATATTCAACCAAGTTCTTCATTTCCAGAATTTTTATTAAATTCTGGGCATAATTTCCCGTGTCAGCAGTTTTTATCTGGTCAATCAATAAATCAACTGCATCAAGATGATTTTTACTTGTTGACCTTATCCCACGCAAATAAACTAAAAGCGCGTCGGTAGCCGAAATTGCGCAATGAATTGCTTCCAACCCAACCGAATGCCAGTTTCTCTCACTATATGCGCGCAACATTGTCTGATAGAAATCCTGTGCTTTCTTATAGTAAACAGTGAATTTTGAATGTTCAATTTTCTTAAACGGTATATTTTTCGGTGTCATCCGGTTACCAGTTCTCCAAAAGTTTTACCCGAAATAATTTCACCATTCTTAACCATATTTTTAATCAACCTATCTCCCTTCCGGTAACGGGAAACAAATTCTTTTCCGGTAACTATATAAGGAGCTAAACTGTTCCCAAAACGAGAAATAAAGTACTCGTTTTTCTTCCGGATAAGTTCAGCGATTTTCTCTTTATTTATCTCTCTATTGACTACCACTAAGATATCTATATCGCTGTGTGGTTTTTCTTTACCTTGAGACACACTCCCAAATAGTCCAAGAGAAATAATATTTTCATTTTTAATTTTCTTTATCTCGGCAACTAAATCATTGAGTACTCGTGATTCGGCTTCAAAAAATGGTTTTATAACCTTTGCAACTAAATAATGTTCTTTCCTGAGATTATAAAGATAAGCATTACCAATATGTTGCATACTTAATATTCCTTCCGCATACAATTCCTGTAAAACCTTATGACACTGTCTATGGGCTATTTCGGTATTTTTAGCAATCTGTCGTCCACTTTGTTCAACAGGATTTTTCACTAAATACCTCAATATCTTTAATTTTGTTTTTTGCCCGAAAAGTTTATCGTAAACCCGCTGATATTCCATCTTTAAACCTCTTAAGGTAATGGCTACTTTCTAACCCAAATGGCTACTTTTTAACCCATTGTAATAAATATTACATCATCCGTCAAGAGTTTTCTGGAAAAAAAATAGTCAACTTAGTTATGTCTGACCCCGGGACATAACGGAGTAAAAATTCTACCCGAAAAATACAATTTGTCAAAGGCTCGCCCTACGACCTGTCCACCGTATCCTTAGTGTAGATAGAAGGATCGGATACCTCTTTTCTGTTACAGTTGTAAAGTAGTATCTCCTGCAATAGTCAATCTGCTTTTTGTATTCTTGAAATATTTTCTAAATATCTTTACTTTTCTTCCACCATTCATCAAATGGCGGAAAATTTGCAGTTCTTTTTACTTCACTATATTGCCCTCTTGCAACAGTGTCAGTTGACGGCATGTTATAACATAAGTTTTCTGAAATAATCCATCTATCGTGAATGTCAGCATTTAGTTTATTGTCGATTATGACCCGTAATTCAAGCCTTAAACCATCATTTTCAAGTTCTTTCTTTAAATCTTTATACAAAGATATGAATTTCTCATCTAATCTTTCTGATGACATTAGAATTTTAATACTTTTTACTTTATTGGCATCAATTGACTCCGATAACCAATCTAACCCCGCCCTTGAAAAATATTTGTCTACCCAATAAATATATTTTTCGCAAGAACTAATAATATCCCTGATTGCTTTTTTATTTGAAAATGGTTTATTAGGCAATAGCAATTTGGCATCTAACGGTCTATGAATAACTTCAAAAATCGTTCTTATTTTCTTATCATGTGATTGAACCTTATTTTCCAATTGATTCAATCTATTAAGTATTTCTTTATTTGTAGAAACTAATTTTCTTATATTAACAAATACTCGCATTATACCTATATTTACTTGGATAGCTCTTTTACTGTTTAAAATACTGGAAAGCATAGCAACGCCCTGTTCAGTAAAAACATAGGGCAGATATCTAATACCGCCCCATCTTGAGGTTTCAAATTGAAACCTCAAGTTAGTAAACTCTTCTTTAGTTAATTGAAACATAAAATCATATGGGAATCTATCTATATTTCTTTTTACTGCAAGATTAAGTGATTTTGTTTTTACCCCATAAAGTTCAGCAAGGTCTCTATCTAACATCACATTTAGACCTCTAATTAAAAATATCTTTTTCTCTATTTTCTCAACTGGAACTAACTCGGTCATCTAATATTTTCCTTCCTATCTTTTGTGAAAAAAATTACCTCCGGACTTCTAACGGGGTAAAAAACAAAATCTGCCCGAAAAATACAATCTGTCAAAGGCTAACATTCCGATATCACCGCGTAGGTGATAATGGTTTCACTAAAAATTTCAATTTTTATCGAATTGTAAAATCTCCTCCGTCCCCATTCTCCGCTTTTGAACTTTTTATCAATCTACTTACTCCAAAGAAATATACAATTGGATTTCTCATCTATAATGTAGTTTTTATCTTCAAAGAAATCCACTCCAAGTAAATTAGTATTTTCCAGTGGGTTCACAGCAACTAGCTGTTTTTTCTCCACATCACCTACTAAAACTTTTCTTTCCACAATTGGACAACTTATTGAACCCTTAGGTGTAGAAAAAGTCCTTCTTTCAACTTTATTGAGGTCCTCACGACCCGTCTTCATTGCCAATTCCGATGATATTACCGTCATAGATGCTCCGGTATCCAACATCATAATGGACTCATAAAATCCATATTCTCCATAGACTGTAACAGGAACAAAAATATGTCCATTTTCTTTTTTAAAGTTTATCTTGATAGAGTTATATCGCGTGAACATTCTACCTTTTTTTTCTATGTCAGCAATAGTCCAGCCATTCAGAGTTTTTTTTATATTTAACTCTTCCAATGCATTTTCATCAAAAAAAAGATAGCATCTATGTTCTTTGTCAAAAACTGCGACATTTCTTAAGTATGGACGACCGTAAATAACTATGGGAACAAGATGGCTCATAACTTCTTTGATATTAGGTCTGTGGGGAGTATTTTCATACTGAACCAGCAATAAGAAATTGACAAATTCTTCTACTTTTATTTCAGTTTTCCAATCATCACTAAATGATTCCTTGGATAATTGGTCAAGCAAGTCGGTTATATCTTTTTCTTGCCTATTGTAAATCCTCTCATATACATCTTTGCCAGTCGCAAAATATCTTTTCTCCTCAAACTCCTCATTCAATTTTCTCTTTTCCTTCTCGTGGTTGAGCTGTCTAATTTTCATTTTCAATTCGTACTCATTTCTTAGTGTCGTTTTTTTGTGATAAGCCCAAATATATAAGATCACAACTTCCAAAAGAAATATTGCTAATAAAACAACTATTACTACATATCGCTTATTTTTCATAAATTCGCTCGATATCAAGGGTGGGGAATTCATCTTCTACGACCTTGAAATATTTTGTTGTTGAATAAATATCAAGAAAAGGATTGCATCCTAACTCTTTAATGTTTTTCTTGTCCAGCCTGACTTTATATAGAACAATACTCTGATCACCCAAGTAAGCAGAGTCATATTTATTTCTGTCATATAGTCTCACGAAATGTTTACAGCCGATAGTGACAGTTTCTAACTCCAAGTCCTGACAAAACTCATATACATCTTTTGTGACCTTAGAAATTAGTCTTATAACTTCTTGTTTTAATGAATCTACATTGTAATGTTTTGTTCTTGTTCCCTCTTCACCACTTGTTAATTCTGACATGTCAAAATCTATATCGAGCAAAATTCCCGCGTAAGATATACCCACATTTACCGTAGAATTTTTTGGCGCTGCTTTTACTGCAATGCTTTTGATTATTTCCTTCTCGGTTTTCGTTTTATCTTTGGACAACTTTAGCATTTCTAGTAAGGCTTTTTCGCGAGGAGAAACGGCAAATCTGTTATCATAACTTTTTCTTTCTTGCCAGATTTTGGCATAATGCAGTCGTGCTGTTTCTCTCAATTTATCTCTGTTAATTTTCTGTATTTCTTCAGTATATTTGTTCTTGAGAGCAATAATCTCGCTAAGAAAATTGCCATCTATTTGCTTAATACTTTCTTCGTAATTCCTCTTGATTTTCGCTATATCAGTGGTTAACTTGTATTTCAGAACGAATGGCACAACAATATCGACAATAACAAGAATCCCGCACAGAAAAATAACACCCCATTTTGTCATTTCTTGCATAACTATATATTTTCTACTATTAAAACGAAACTCCCAAGTACATCTAGGACACTTCACTAACAGTTTTTTATCACGGAACAAAGGTAGCCTTAATTTTTGTTTACAGCTTGGGCATCTAATTATAATTTTGTCTATGCTTTCATTCATTCTTAATCATTCCCGTGCTAGTTGTCATTTACTTTTTAACATTTCTTTTTTAAAAAATTACGAATCTATTGTCTGACTTGACTTCCTCGCTTCGCTTTTACTTCGGTCACCTCGATTCAAATACCAAATTACAAATTAGAATTACGAATTATGCGAATTACAACGAATATTCCGAATAAATACGGTGTTTAGTTACTATTCGTGTTATTCGCAGAGTTTAAAATTCGGTATTTTCGTCTCCGCTCAGGACAAGAAAAAAACCTGAAATTCCTCAATCGTTTTTAAACTGAGAAAAATCAGGTTTGTTTAGATTCAACTACAATACTTTTTCACTTCTAAGAGACATTCCAAGTTTAAATCCAAAAATTTCTATCTTTTATCTGTAGATTTCTTTTCTGTGCCCGATTAAATGAACAGTAATTCGTTTTTCGGCATAATTTAGGGTATAAATTACTCTATAATCACCTACGACAAGTTTGTATTTCCCTTTCCATTGTCCATAAAGAGTAAGCGGATTCATCATTTCAAAATTTTCTGAGAACCATTTTAGTTTGCTGAGTATTCTTTGAGCAACCGGCTTGTCAAGTTTTTCTAAATCAGAAATCGCTTCTGGTTTGAGTTCAACACTAAACATTTCTCACCATTTCAGTCCAAGTTTTTCAGCAACTTTACTCGCTGGCGCACTTCTTGTCCCTTTTTCTTCTTCCGAATTTCTTTAATTAACCTTTCAGTCTTAAAGTCGTCAAAGAAAGATTCTGAATTTCTTAGCGATAATGTTCTTTCTAAGACATTATCTCCTTGACCAAGAGAACTATCTAAACTAATTAAATCAATTTTTTTCTTTACTTTACGTAGATAGTTTTTCAAATGGAAATAACAACCCTGGAGAATGTAACTATCGGTCTTGCTCTCCAATTTGCCCTTCTGTAAACAAACCCATAAATGGAGTAATGCCTCTTGAAATAAATCTTCATCATCAAGATAAGTCGGAGACCCCGCTAGAGCGGTGGAAAGATGTCCATTAAGTTTTATAGTTATCTTTCTCAATTTAGGTGAAATTCTTTCTACCAATTCCTGAAAATACATCTTTTACCTCTCTCAATTTGTGAGTAGCAAGTAGAAAGTAGCAAGTGGCGAGAAACAAATGAAAAAATCTCTCTACTCTTTACTTACCTACCCGCCGATTCGCTTTGGTCAAACCTTCTGTCGGATAAATCCGACCGCTACTCCATTGCTCTTTCCTCTTTTTTCACCCTCACCTTCATCTTCTCCCCTCGAGGGAGAGGGCAGGGGTGAGGGGGCAAGAAAAAACAAAAAAGGCGTCCTTTCCTTCAGGGTGAATTCAGGATGAACCCTCAATGGAGAAAGGACGCCTTAGTCCTATAAAATAAAAAAATGTCTTCCAGCAATCTTTGCCAGAAGACATCAATGTCTTTTGCTTACTTCAATGTAACTACTTAATTGTCTATCTTACCAATCATATAAACCACGGTACATACGAGATTTGCGTGGTTTATAATTGTTCCATTCATAATTATCTGGATATGTTTTTATGTGCGGGGAAACATAAGTTCCATTGTTTTTTAAATAACCATCCCGCAGATAATATTCGCCACCCCTATAATAGTTTCTTGGTTTTGAATAAGAGTAATAATCACTATTCTTTCTTCCTGCTTCAGATATTGGAACAAAAGAAAGAAAAAGTACAACCACCAATGAAACCAAGAGAATTCTTTTCATTAAACACCTCAAAACATACACCTGATTTAAAATTGCAAACTGACCTTTGTTTAAATTATACACCTCTTCTTAAAATTTGTCAAGACCTGGAGAAAAAAAATTTATACTTTTTTACCCATTTCGGCAGTTAAAATTATTGCTTCGGCCATTTCACGCATCGGTTTTCTTAAATCCATACTTGTCCGATGTATTCTTTTATGTGCTTCCTCTTCACTCAAATTTAATTGTTTCATCAGGATACCTTTTGCCCGTTCAACAAGTTTTCTTGTTTCTAAAGCATCTTTCGCTTCCAGAATTTGTTGGGTAAGATTTGTACTTTCAATGGCTACTGCGGACTGGTTAGCAATCGCTTGTAATATTTCTATCTCTTCTTCAGTAAAGATATGTTCTTCGGAAGTGTAACTATTGATTACCCCGATGATTCTCTCTTTAATCATCATCGGTACGGAAAGCATAGAGACCAATCCTTCCTTTTTAGCAATCTCCGGATACATATACCCCGGTTCTTTAGTTACATCTAAAACCGTAATCGGTTTTTTCTCTTTAACTACTTTACCACTGATTGATTGTCCAACTTTCAAATTCGGTTTATTCAGATATTCCTGACTCAAACTCTGTGAAGCAGTAATCACTAACTCTTGTTTTTTCTCATCTAAAAGCATAATTGAACATATCTTTGAATTCATTACTTGTGCGGTCATGGTTACAATTAACTGTAATATTTCTTTCAAGTAACGATTAGAGACAATCGTCTGACTGATTTCCGAAAGGACATCTAACTGTTCTGCTTTTTTTCTTGCTTCTTCATAAATGCGTGCGTTTTCTATCGTACTGCCCAGGTATCCGGCAATGGTAGAAAGTAGATTCACCTGCGATTCCGAATAGGAATGTTCTTTCTTATGTTGAATATTGATTACACCGATTATTTCCTTCTTGGCAATTATCGGCACCGATAGAAAAGCTTCAAATTTATCTTCAGGCAAATTTTGAAAAAATTTGAACCGTGAATCTTTCCCTGCCCCGGAAGAAAGAACTACCGGTTTTTTCTCTCTCGCTACCCAGCCGGTAATTCCTTCACCAAGTTTAAGTTTTATTTTACCTAAAATTTTTGGATGCGGCTTTTTTGAAGCCCGCAGGACAAGTTCCTCTTTCTCCGAGTCATAAAGATAAATTAAACAGGAATCTGCTCCAGTGATATCACTTGCGATATCTACAATATGATTAAGAACTTCGTCCAGTTCTAAACTACTGCTAATTGTATCCGCTACTTCTTGCAGAATTTCTAATTGTTTTTTTCTCTCTTCTAACTCTTTTTTTAGTTCTTTTAGTTTCATCGGTTTAAAAAATTATATACGAATATCGCTAATAATAGCGAATTGCACGAATAATTCGTTAAATTCGGTATCATTCGGACAATTTGTTAACCACAAAAATCTTTAATCCAAGCGTTAGTGGTTAAAAAAAATGTCTTCTCTCCCCGCATCCCGTAAAGATATTCTCCGGGACGCACCTAAGAAAAGAAGACACCAATGTCTAATTTTTAAACTTCACTGTTTAGGTCAAGATTTTGTAGTGAACCAATCTTTAGTGATAAAAATATACAACAATTTTGTTTTTTTGTCAACCCTGCACCTTTCAAGGTGAACCTTTTACAACAGATAAAAAAAATTCTCCCCGATAGGTCACCTGCCGAAAAAATCAGAAAAAATCCATTTTTCTACTAAATTTGAAAATTTCAAGTCCGACATGTTTTTCGACACGTTTTTCTGAATTTTGAAAGATTTAATGATTCATCCTAGTATTTGTTACCAAAAAAATCTCTCTTTTCTAAACTATAATTATTCTTCATATTTTGTCTTACAGCCTTACCCTTAAGGAAGATCGAGACTTAGTTGTAAAATCCCCCCGTTCCCAAAAATGTGTTTCTTTCATTTATCAAAGCCAGGGCGTTTGAAATGACGGTGTCCAGGGAATTCCCTATCTATACCTTTTCTTAATCGTTCAGCAGTAATAAGTAAAGGCAGAATATTGTCTTCAAGATTTTTATCCCAATGGTAAATTTTCTGTAGTGCCTTAATTGATTCGGTTAATCCTAAATAGGCAACTTTGGCACTTCCGTCTGAGTCAAAATCACGAGTATCCGGCGTACCTAAAGCACGATAAATCTTTGCTGGGATAAGTGTATGATACCACAAAATTACTTGATAACAAAAGACTATCTCTTGAAAATTCCCTGCTTCCTTTTCTGGAGAAGGCATAATTTCAATCCTTTTAGTAAGGTCAATCCCTTCTTCTTGAATTATATCTTTCAACTTCCTAAGAAATCTATGAGCAAGTTTTCGGTATTTTTCCGCTGTTTTAAAAAGCGAATGCCGATGTGGGTCCGGGGGTTCGTATTTTATCTCCGGTAATGTTTCCAGGTCTATTCCTCTCTCCTCGGCTGCCTTTTTTATCAATTCCATTGCTTCTTTTAAACTATCCCCGACATCCTGCATAATAATTTTCCAGTCGTGCGGGTCTTCTCCTTTCCGACGATGTTCATCTAATCTTTTCTTCTCTCTTGCCGCAAGAAGACACTGATGAGAAAGTGAACATCGTTCACACCAGCGATTGCAGTAGTTATAAATTCCAGGAATAAATTTGTTCATTAATGCACCTGAAAATTTTATCTTTGATTTCCTTAGCAAAAAACAAACCTATCAAACAAATTTGAAAATTTAAAGTCTGGCACGTTCTCTTAATGAGCGATTCATGCCGAAGGATTGACAACTTTCAGGGAAGACCTGACCCCTTTTCTTTTTTTATTATACCAAATTCTATTCTCAAAGACAAACAAAAAATATAGTAGTTAAGCAATCGGAATTTTACAAGAAAAAATCTTGACAAATTATATAAAATAATATATAATTATTTAAGGAGTAAAAATATGGTTGAGACGATATCAAATATCACTTATTGGGTGAAGAAATACCGCGAGAATGCTAATCTATCCCAACAGGAACTTGCCCAAAAATCAGGAATAATTCAGTCATACATATCCAAACTAGAAAGAGGAAAAATCAATAATCTCACCATTGAAACATTGGAGAAAATTTTTTCAGTTTTAGGATATCGACTGCGCATAAAACCTTCTAAGCTACCAGCAAGAAATCGCTATTCACCGAGTAGTATTCCTTGTGGTATTGAATGTTTTTGGGATATAGACAAAAGGAATCTTCGGTTACCCGAACATTTATTTTTCCTTGTAGAAAGAATACTTGAGTATGGAGGCATAAAATCGGTTAAATGGTTATTTTCTTACATAAGAAAAGAAGAAATAATTGGAGTGCTTAAAAAAAGTAAAAATCTAACCCGAAAAACAGCAAATTTTTGGACAAATTATTTCGGAATAAACAGGAGGAGTGTATTATGTTTATCAAAACGATTCCCAAAAGAACGAGAAAAAATCTGGCGATATTAGGTGAGAGTCAATTTATGCAAAATTTCTATCTCGCTGGAGGTACGGGTATTGCTCTCCAACTCGGGCATAGAATTTCTGATGATTTAGATTTTTTCACTTCCAAACTAATCAATACACAGGATTTAAAAGATAAAATCAGTTCCCTGGGGAGTTTTAGTATCACTCAGGAAACAGAAAACACATTATCCGGGATATTTAATAAAATGAGAATTAGTTTTTTCTCTTACCGTTATCCTCTTCTTTTCCCGTTGAAAAAGTTACTTAAAATTAACCTTGCTGATGTATTGGATATTGTCTGTATGAAAATAGCCGCCATTTCCGCAAGAGGTAAAAAGAAAGATTTTATAGATTTATATTTTGTTTGTAAAAAAGTGAAAGATTTACCAAACATTTTGAATATTTTTCAAAAGAAGTATAAAAACATAAATTATAATAAATTACATCTTTTGAAAAGTTTAACTTATTTTGAAGATGCCGATAGAGACCCGCCACTGAAAATGTTGGTAAAAACCGATTGGATAGAGGTTAAAAATTTTTTCCAAGAAGAAACAAAAAGAATTATCAATTTATAGGTAAGTTTATTTAGATAAGAAGCGAATCAATCTGTAAAAGTTGGTAAAGTAGCGTCCCCTTAACTTGTTTTCTCCACCAATTTTTCCTTGATATTGACAACTTTTAGGGAAGACCTGACACGTTTTTTCCAATAAAGTTTCAAAAATATCCGAACCGTCCCCATTCTCTCAAAGAAGGTATCCCTCCGAAAAGGGCATTCTCGTAGGAGTCTCAAAAACGAATCCCATGACCAATCCCACGTGTGTATACGTTTTTGGGATTCGTTGGGATTCCTCAATAATTCCGACGATAACTAGAATCTCACGGTTTTGGGATTCGATTGGGATTCCTTGAGATTCTAAAAGGCTAAAGTAAATTTGAAAATTTTAAGTCTGGCACGTTCTCTGCGTTCTCCTGCGTTCTCCTTACTAATGATTTCGTCTGCAATTTCTTCTGCTGACCGTCCACTACTTCCCGAACCAAGAATTACTGCCAAAAGTTCGGTATCGGTCAATGAAGTCGAACCGAGCCTTCTCAATTTACCACCCGGATGTCTCCAAATCACTTCTCTATTTTCTTTGTTGATTGTCTTCTTTTCTTGATATTTCATATCTGGGCGTCAGTACCTACTTCACTAAATTGACTTGCTTGGGCAACCCCTTATTATGTGGCTAAATTATCCATCCTCCGTCCCGATAAAATCGGGACTGCGGAGGACGGGCAAATTACCCACCTACGCTAAAACTACGGCGGGCAAAGCAGATTCTACTAATTATACCCCCTCAACCGTTCCAGGACTTCGCCCGTCGCACGACACGGACTCCTTTTCGTCACCCAGCGACCCTTCTCACCGGTGGGGAGATGATAAATAATCCTTCGGCATTGCTCAGGATAAAAAAAACCTGAACTTCCTCCTTTGGTAAACTCAGGACAAGCCCTTCGTTTTTAGAATGGAGAAAATTCAGGTTTTTTAAAGTTCAAATACTATATCTTTCACTTCGTAGAGACACTCCGTTTTCCCCCTCAACTCCATCTTCTCCCACCCAGGGGAGAAGGAAAAGGATAAAGAGAGAAAGTATCTCACTACCTGAAGTTTAAGTACAGTAATTGTTCACTGAAAAGTCAACTTTTTAACTGAGAATTTTTTCTACTTCTTCTTTATCGGCATCCATTACATAAGGGATACCAGAAATTTCTGCTGCTTGCCGGGTTAAAGCAAAAAGGTCATCTCTACCCAGATAACGCAGTGCAAATTTACGTGCCCCGGCCATCAGTTGTTGTAATCCAGCACTTAGTCGTTCGTAGTAGGTATAAAGAGCAATCGCACCAGCAGGTATTTTTTTGTAGTCCTTACCATATTTTTCTTTAAGTTTAGTCGTGCCCACAAAAACTTGCTCAAGCGTTTCTCCGTATTTGTGGTATTCCGGTGGCACTTTACCCTTATGGATTAGCTCACCGACAGTTTTCCCAACCATCGCTGCAGTCATTGTTGCTCGTCCCATACAAACTGCTTTAATATAAGGTGCACCTAAAGCGAGTGCTTTAAAAATCTGGTCTTCCAGACAAATACCACCAGCAATGGCAATACTCGGAATAAATCCACCTTTTTCGGCAGTTTTTTTAATAAACTTGTAGAGCAAACATTCAAGTTCAACTGTCGGTATTCCCCATTCGTTCATCATTCGCCAGGGACTCATCCCGGTTCCGCCACCGGCACCGTCAACCGTCAAAAGGTCAACTTTTGCATTAGAAGAAAATTTTACTGCTCGGGCTAAATCTGCGGGACGATAAGCACCAGTTTTTAAGGTAACATACTTTGCACCAAGTTTGCGTAACCGTTCGACTTCGCGATAAAATCCTTCTTCGTCAACCATACCTAAACGGGAATGTCGTTCAAATTCTTTAAAAGCACCCTTTTTAAATGCTTCCTGCACACTCATATCCTCCGGGTCAGGAAGAACAATATAACCTTTTCTTTTCAATTCTAATGCCCGTTCAAGTGAAGGTAATTTCACCTCTCCGCCAATATCTTTTGCTCCCTGTCCCCATTTCAGTTCCATTGCTTCTACACCTAATTTTTCAATTGCATATTCGGCTACACCGAGTCGTGTATCTTCAACATTCATCTGGACAAGGACGGTCCCGTGTCCATCACACCATTCTTTATAAGTTTTTACTCGTCTTTCCAATTCCGGTGATTTGACTACTTTGCCATCCTTATATTCACTGTGCGGATCCATCGCACATACATTTTCACCAGCGACAACAATCGTCCCAGAAATTGCGGCACCGATTGCCGTTGGTTCCCAGTTCACCCGGGCAATCTCAGTTGAACCCAAAGCACCGGTGAAAAACGGTACTTTAAGTTTAATTTTTCCCTTTGCTCCCACTTCAGTAGAAACATCTACTGCCGGAAAGATTGCTTTATCCGAATCTGATTCTACACCCTGTGCACCAACACAGGTGCCCTGAATGTTAAAATGAGAAAAATCAATCGGATAATCTTTTTCCGAACCACTGGTCACTTTACCGAATGGCTGTGGGTAAAGCATTTCTCTACCCCGTAAAGCACTCTTTCCTACTTCACAATAACCAATACAACCATCTAAACAAGTTACACAAAGACCCATATAAGGTGCACCGGCAACCCTTAACTTAGTTTGTGTCGCATCACTACGATTCGGTTTACTGAAAGTCATTTCTTTCCTCCCTCCTTCTTCCCAATAATCTGATTACAGTGATTTCTAAAAAACGATTACAATGATTAGTAACGATAATTTTAAAAATCTCTGTAATCGCCTTTAAAAATCTGCGTAATCATAGATTTCAAAATAAAAAAGGCATTCCCTTTCACCTGGGACGCCAATGTCACAGGAAAATTCTTTTCCTCAATACATCATCGTATTCAGGTATTGATTACACAAACGACAGTTGTGTCGTCATTACGAGCCCCGATGAATATCGGGGCGTAGTAATCTGACACGAAGTGTCACCCTGAGCGTAGCGAAGGGTCTCATAGGAGATTCTTCACTTCGTTCAGAATGACGCCTTTTGGCGTCAGATTGCTTCGTTCGTTCTACTCCCTCGCAATGACACTCCTGCGTAATCAAAGGTTGTTTAGATTTTTAAACAATCTCAAAAATACAAAAAATTTAAACTTTTGTCAACCCCCACACCTATTAGTTATAGTCGGTTCTTACCGTGCCAATAATAGCCAAAAAATATCGGCGGTCTCGCACTGAGAGTTTGCTCTCTCTTGAGTAAATTCGTTTTTCATATTTATATCTAACTAAATAAAAAAAGGCACGGATGATGCTAATAGGTGCAGGGTCAAGCCCTTTGTTTGTGAAATTTTATTGCTGCCTTAATAAATTCACGGAAGAGAGGATGTGCTTTTAAAGGTCTTGATTTAAACTCAGGATGAAATTGTACGGCAACAAACCAAGGATGTTCTTTCAGTTCAACTATTTCAGCAAGACGAAAAGTCTCGTGCAGACCTCGTCTCTTTACGAGATTTTTCTTTTCATACCTGCTTCGCCGCGAGGCAAGTTCCCCGCTTACTATCAGTCCATAAGATTCTAATACTTTACGGAATTTATTGTTTAATTCATACCGGTGCCGATGTCGTTCAAAAACTAAATCGTTCCGATAAGCAGCATAAGCTAAAGAACCTTTTTTAATTTTGCAAGGGTAACTTCCTAACCGCATCGTCCCACCCTTTTTTCTAATTCTTCTCTGTTCAGGTAAGAAGTCAATTACTGGATAAGGTGTCTTCAGGTCAAATTCAGTGCTATTCGCTCCTTTCATTCCACAAACATTATTAGCAAATTCAATCACCGCACATTGCATACCTAAACAGATACCAAGGAAAGGTATTTTATTTTCTCGCGCATAACGGATTGCATTTACTTTTCCACTAATACCGCGTTCACCAAATCCGCCAGGAACTAAAATTCCATTAACATTTTTCAATTCTTCTTTTAAGTTTTCTTTTTCTACATCTACATATTTTATTTTAACTTTTGCCTCGTTCGCAATACCACCGTGAGTAAGCGCTTCCCAGATACTTTTATAAGCATCTTTAAGTTGAGTATATTTACCAGCAACCGCAATCGTGACTATCTCTTGCGGTTTTCTTAATTTTCCAACAACCCTTTTCCATTCAACCAAATCCCTCTTTTTCACTTTCAGAGAAAGTGATTCAAGAATCAAGTGGTCAAGTTTTTCTTCCCTAAAAGTTAAAGGAACTTCATAAATACTTACCGTAACATCTCTTTCTTCAATTACTGCTTCTTCTTGGACATTACAAAATAAAGCAATTTTTTTTCTCGAATCTTCACTTAAAGGTCTCTCTGTACGACAGATAATTATCTGCGGTTCAATACCAATTTCTCTTAGTTTAGCCACACTTTGTTGAGTAGGCTTAGTTTTCATCTCCTCAGCTGCATTGATGTAAGGGACGAGAGTAACATGGATATAGCAGACATTGTCTTGACCAACATCTTGCCTGAACTGTCTTGCTGCTTCAAGAAAAGGTAAACCTTCAATATCACCAGTAGTCCCGCCAATTTCTACGATTACAATATCATAGCCATTAGCCAACTTTCTTATTCGTGATTTAATCTCATTGGTAATATGAGGAATTACTTGCACTGTTTTCCCCAAAAAATCACCCTTTCTTTCTTTAGTAATCACCGCATCATAAATCATCCCACTGGTGATATTATTATTCTGAGTCAAATTTGTCTCAAGAAATCTTTCATAATGTCCCAAGTCCAAATCAGTTTCTGCACCGTCATCAGTAACAAAAACTTCACCATGTTGAAACGGACTCATTGTTCCCGGGTCAACATTCAAATAAGGGTCAATTTTTAAGATGTTTACCCGTAAGCCGCAACTTTTTAGAAGACAACCAATGGAAGCAGCAGTAATTCCTTTACCCAATGAGGAAACTACACCACCAGTAATAAAAATGTATTTAGTCATTTCTCACTCCTGATTACAGCGATCCCGCTCTTGCACGCAAGGGCGGGACGATTACAACCCACCGCCTTGGCGGGGTCTCCGAGATACACCGGATAAAGATTTATCGCTGACATCTTTGTTTTCTATCGCTGTCATCATACTTTTGTTTACTTAATTGGATATTTCCCAGTAAAACAGGCAACACAAAATTTTTCCTTTGGTAAACCAGTAGCACGAATTAAACCATCTAAACTAAGATAATGTAAACTATCTACACCAATAAAATCACGTATTTCTTCTATACTATGAGTAGAAGCAATCAGTTCTTTTTCCGTCGGTGTATCAATTCCATAAAAACAAGAGAATTTGATTGGTGGACAACTGATACATAGATGTATTTCTTTCGCACCAGCATCCCTGAGCATCCGCATCAATTTTCTGCTTGTAGTTCCGCGCACAATTGAGTCATCAATTACGACAAGGTTTTTTCCCGAAATAACTTCTTTTACCGGATTATATTTTATTTTTGCTCCGAAATCACGAATTGACTGTTTTGGTTCAATGAATGTCCTGCCGACATAGTGATTACGAATTAAACCCGTCTCATAAGGTATTCCGGCTGCTTCCGCATAACCTACCGCAGCTGAATTTGCTGAATCCGGAACCGAAATAACGATATCGGCTTTGATTTTGTTTTCTTTGAACAACTCATAACCTAAATTTTTTCTTACCAGATGTACATTTCTACCTAAAATTTTGGAATCCGGACGAGAAAAATAAATATATTCAAAAATACAGAAAGCATTTTTTCCTTCTTTAACTTCAGTGCGTTGTTTACCATCAAAAAAGATAGATTTTATTCCCTGGGCATTAACAATTACAATTTCTCCTGGTTCAATCTCACGGATATATTTTGCACCAATTAAATCAAAAGCAGATGACTCAGAAGCAAAAACATATACACCATCAATTTTCCCCATACATAAAGGGCGTACACCGTAAGGGTCACGGGCAGCAATTAGTTCTTTCCGGGTCATAAAAAGCAAAGAATAGGCACCTTTAATCTGACGCAAAGTCCACGGTAAATCATGTTCCAGCGAATTTGTCCAACCACATGCAAGTAGTTGCGGTATAACTTCAGTATCCGCAGTAGTCTGAAGATTACAACCCCGACGAATAAGTTCCCTGCGTAAACTATCTGCATTGAGTAAGTTACCATTATGTGCTACTGCTAAATCACCAACATCCTGACGGTACTTGACGAGAATTGGTTGCATATCGCGTTTCGTATCCGCACCAGCAGTTGAATATCTTGTATGCCCAATTGCCGAATTTCCGGGCAGTTCATCTAATACTTCTTGGCTGAATACATCAGCGACTAAACCCATACCTAAATAGGGATAAAGTCTTTCTCCATCAGAACTGACAATCCCCGCAGATTCCTGTCCACGATGTTGTAAAGCATAAAGCCCGAGATAGGTTAATCTGGTCGCTTCCGGATGATTATAAACACCAAATATTCCACACATAGTTTTATGGGATTACACAGATTTTTAAAGACGATTACACAGATACACGATGAGAATTTTAATCTGTGTAATCTGGCCTTTAATCGGTGTAATCAGATTCTTACTGGTAGACCTTTATTTTTGAGATATTTTTTTGCTTCCTGTATTGAATATTTCCCATAATGAAAGATAGAAGCAGCAAGTACCGCATCCGCTTTACCAATAGTCAACCCTTGATAAAGATGTTCCAAATTACCTGCACCACCGGAAGCAATCATCGGAATATTTACTGCTTCGGAAATTGCTCGGGTTAACTCCAAATCGTATCCTTCCTGTGTCCCGTCCGCATCCATACTGGTAAGCAAGATTTCCCCAGCACCTAATTTTTCTACCTTTTTTGCCCATTTTACTGCATCTAATCCCGTCGGTTTAGTTCCCCCGTAAGTGTAAACTTCCCATTTAGGACCAGAGCGTAGAGCGTAGAGCGTAGAGCGTAGATTTTTATTCTTTTCTTTGCTCTTTGCTCTTGGCTCTTGGCTAATTCGTTTGGCATCAATGGCGACAACAATACATTGACTACCAAAACTCTCTGCTCCTTTCCTAACTAAAAGAGGATTTTCTACGGCTGCAGTATTCAGAGAAACTTTATCTGCACCGGATTTTAAAAGAATTCTTATATCTTCAATACCTCTAATTCCCCCACCGACAGTTAAAGGAATAAAAACCTGCTCGGCAGTTTTTTCTACTACTTTTACAATTGTTTTCCGTTTTTCAATACTGGCAGTGATATCTAAGAAAACAATCTCATCTGCCCCTTCCCGACTATAAACCGCTGCACTTTCTACCGGGTCACCGGCATCTTTCAGGTTGACAAAATTTATTCCTTTCACTACCCGACCATCTTTAACATCTAAACAAGGGATTATTCTCTTAGTTAACCCCGTTAGAAATTTAGATTTTTTTCCCATTAATCTCTCCCGCCCCGTTAGAAATCAAAGAATCCCTCGTAGTCCGAGATTAATTTCTAACGGGGTAAACATAGGAAGAAAAATTCTTCAATATTTTTAAACCTAATGGTCCACTTCGCTCAGGATGAAATTGGACACCAAAGAGATGATTACCTCTTTCAACCACCGAGACAAATTTTTCACCGTAATCAGTAGTGGCAAGAATAATATTTTTATCTTTCGGAACTACATAGTAAGAATGCACAAAATAGAAGTAAGAATTATCCGGTATTCCTTTAAAAATTGGTGATTGGGTGATTAGGCTTGCCCCGCACCATTTTTTGGTGCGGGGTGAAGGTGATTGGTGAACTGCATTCCATCCCATATGTGGAATTTTAACCCCTTCACCAAATTTTCTTACTTTACCTTGAATAATATCTAAACCTTTATGTCTGCCGTGCTCCTCACTTTCCGTAAATAATAACTGTAATCCTAAACAGATACCCAAAAAGGGTCTGTCCTCTCTGACTACCTTACGTATAGTAGAAATAAGTCCAAGGTCGTTCAAATTCTTCATTCCTTGAGCAAAAGCACCGACACCAGGTAGAATTACTCTCTCTGCCTGTTCAATTATTTTCTTGTCAGAAGTGATCCTTGCAGAAATATCTAACTTTGATAAAGCATTATAAATACTTTTTAAATTTCCTAAACCATAATCAATTATTGCAATCAATTTTATTCTTCCCTCCCCGCACCTTTGAGACATCCAGCGACTTTTCATAGTCAGTTATAGCAATGAAGTTACAGAAAATTAAACTCAGTTCGGTTTTTAACCCGTTATCCAAAAACATAACTTTGAGAAATTCCACTGGGAACAACCGACACTGACTATGTCTCAAAGGTGCGGGGCAAGCCAACTTTTTTCTAATTTTTCTAATGGTAAATCAATTATTCTTTTTTCATCAATTGTAATTATAAATCTTTTTCCACCAGTTTTGCCAATAATTCTTAAAGGTGTATTATTTTTTCGGGCAATAGATTTGATTTTATTCACTGCACTTCTTTTTGCGGAAAGGATAATCCTTGACTGTGATTCGCCAAAAAGGAGTGCATCTGTCCTCAGAGCAGAGGGTAGATTATCAATCCGGCAACCAATCTTCTTCTCCCGGTTAGAAATACAACATTCTGCTAAAACCAGCGCTAAACCGCCTTCGGAACAATCATGTGCCGAATTAACTAAACCTTGATTGATTATTTCTAAAGTTGTTTTCTGCACGGATTTTTCCAATTCTAAATCTAATTCAGGAAGATTACCTTTAACCAAATTATGTATTTCTTTCAGATACTCGCTCCCACCTATTTCTTCTTTGCAGAGGTAATCACCTCCACCTAAAAGAATAACTTCATCATCTTCATTTTTGAAATATTGAGTACATCGCTTGTTAATATCCGGCAAAATACCAACCATACCAATCGTCGGTGTCGGATAAATTGCTCCTTTCGGACTTTCGTTATAGAAAGAAACATTACCACTGACTACCGGAACTTGAAAAAACTGACAGGCATCGGTTATTCCTCTAACACATTCTTTGAATTGCCAGTAACGGTCAGGTTTCTCCGGATTAGCAAAATTAAGACAGTCAGTAATCCCTGCCGGTTCGGCACCGACACAAACTAAATTACGCATCGCTTCTACAAGCGCAATCTGTGCTCCACGATAAGGATTAAGATAACAATAACGACTATTACAATCCGTAGTTACCGCAATTGCTTTATTTGTTCCTTTCAATCTCAGCACGGCTGCATCTGAACCAGGTAAAACTACTGTATTCGTCTGAACCATATAGTCATACTGCCGGTAAACCCATTCTTTACTGGCAATATTTGGTGAACTTAAAAGTTTAAGCAAAACCTGATTAAAATCTTTGAGGTAATTGCCCTTCGGCTGAGGAATTTCTTCTAAATTTAATCGCTGTAATTCGTTAAGATAATCTGGTTTTTCATCTGGTAAATCATAAATTGGTGGATTAGCTAAAGCATCAGCTGGTATTTGAGCAACAATTTTACCTTTGAGGTAATTACCTCTGTCTTTCACCCTCACCATTCCGTCAGCAGTAACTTTACCAATTACTACTGCGTTCAAGTCCCATTTAGAAAAAATATCCTGCATTTCTTTTTCTTTACCCTTTTTTACACAAGCGAGCATCCTTTCCTGTGATTCAGAAATCATTACTTCCCAGGATTCCATCCCTTTTTCTCTTCGGGGAACAAGTTGGAGTTCAATTTCTATACCACTACCACCAGCCGCAGCCATTTCACTGGTGGCACAGGTTAATCCTCCCGCACCCATATCTTTTATCCCCACAATGTCACCGGTATTGATTGCTTCTAAAGTTGCTTCAATTAAACATTTCTCCATAAAAGGGTCACCAATTTGTACACTTGGTCTTTTTTCTTCTTCTTCCTGAAATTCCTGGGAAGCAAGTACACTACAACCACCAATTCCATCACGTCCGGTACTTGCACCGATATAAAGAATGGAATTACCCACGCCGGTAGCCCGGGCACGGGCAAGTTTATTTCTTTCTGCAATACCGATACTCATTACATTGACCAAACAATTACCACTATAACAAGGTTCAAAATATATTTCTCCGCCTAAGGTTGGTACACCAAGACAATTACCGTAATACTGTATTCCATCAACTACGCCGTTCAAAAGGAATTTATTATAGGAATCAGTAAGTGGACCGAAGCGTAAAGAATCCATTAACGCAATCGGTCGTGCACCGGTAGTAAAAATATCACGGATAATCCCTCCTACCCCGGTTGCGGCACCTTGTTTCGGTTCAATCTGTGAAGGATGATTATGGCTTTCCATTTTGAAAATGACCGCTAAATCATCAAGGATAATACCCCCGGCATCTTCACCAACCAAGACCTCGTATTTACCTTTCCGTGGCAAAAAACGAAGATATTTCTTTGACCTTGAATAGGAACAATGTTCTGACCATTCCACTGAAAACATCGCTAATTCAGTAATCGTCGGTTCTCTTTTAAGAATTTTTAATATTCTCTGATATTCTTCGTCTCTTAATCCCAAGGAATGATATATTTCTGATTTAACCATATTTTCTTAGAATAATATCTTCAAAATGATATTTACGATAAGAGTTAATAGTAAGATTGCCACTGTAACTTTGGACCAAAATAGTATTTGCCTATGACGTTTTTCTTTTCTCATATTTTCAGCAACAGATTGTATCTCCAAGTCGGAAATTTTTACCTGACTGTCATCATAAAAATCTTTACAGAGTTTAATAGCAGAGTGTGGACTTTGGAGATATTTGCAGTAAATAATACCTTTCTCGTTAAATCTATTGCCAGAAAATAGGCAATCAAGACATGTATGTACTTGCTTTTTGTTCATTTTTTTAACCACTTAACTACTGATTTAAAAATATAAAGCCCATCTTCTGAGCCAAGTTCTTTTTCCGAGGAACGCTCCGGATGGGGCATCATCCCTAAGACATTACCTTCCTTATTGATAATTCCGGCAATATTATCTACTGCGCCGTTAGGATTAGACTTTCCATTAACCTCGCCGGAAGCGTCACAATAACGAAAGATAATCTGGCGGTTTCTTTTAAGTTCGGCTAATCCTTTCTCGTCAAGATAATAATTTCCTTCATTATGGGCAATCGGGATTTTAAGAACTTGTTTCTTTTTACAAAGATTAGTAAAAGGATTATTATTTTTTTCTACTTTCAAATGGACATATTCGCAAATAAACCGAAGATTTCTGTTCCGCAACATTGCTCCGGGTAAAAGACCGGCTTCAAGTAAAATCTGGAAACCGTTACAGATACCAATTACTAATCCCCCTTTTTCAGCAAATTCTTTTACTGCATTCATTACCGGTGAAAACCGTGCCACTGCACCAGTACGTAAATAGTCACCATAACTGAACCCTCCGGGTAAAACAATACAATCAAAACCAGAAACTTTTGCTTCTTTATGCCAGATGTATTCAACCGGCTGGTTTAAAACATCCTTGATTACATAAAAACAATCCTGGTCACAATTAGAACCGGGAAAAACAACTACACCGAATTTCATTTACTAACTTCACCTCGGTTCAGTTAGATTGATTACACAGATTTTCTAACACAGATTACACAGATTTAACTTGTAAAATCAAATTTCGCTTTCACAAAATTACTTTATCTCTTTCAAGCGAAATGTATAGTCTTCAATTATTGGATTGGCTAACAATTTCTTACACATTTCATTAACCAATATTTTTGCTTTTTTCTTGTCATTGATTTCTAATTTAAGGGAAATAAGTTTACCGATACGGACATCCTTGATTGCCTTCTGGTAACTTATTGATTCTAATGCATGTTTAATCGTCAACCCCTGCGGGTCAGAAACTACTTTCTTTAAAGTAATATAAATTTCTGCTTCTAACATAAGTTCTCCTTTTGTTTGATTACACAGATTTCTTAGAAACGATTACACAAAAATGTCATTCCGAGCAAAGCGAGGAATCTCGGTTTTGAGATTCTTCGGGCTTCGCCCTCAGAATGACAGTAATGTCGTCATCTGTGTAATCTGGCTTTTAATCCGCATAATCAGATTTTTTTTACTCCCATTCAATTGTGCTCGGTGGTTTAGAACTAATATCATAAACAACTCGATTTATCCCTTTAACTTCGTTAACGATACGATTTGAAATGTTACTCAATACTTTTTCGGGTAATCTTGCCCAATCAGCAGTCATCCCATCACGACTGGTTACCGCACGAATCGCTACCACATTTTCATAAGTTCGTTCGTCACCCATCACTCCGACCGTTTTAATTGGTAAGAGAACCGCAAATGCTTGCCAGATTTTTTTGTCCAGTTTCGCTTTTTTTATTTCCTCAGTAACTCTTAAATCTGCTTCTTGCAAAAGAGCAATTCTTTCTTTAGTCACTTCACCAATTATTCTCACTGCTAAACCCGGACCAGGAAACGGTTGTCTCCAAATCACTTCGTCAGATAAACCTAACTCTTTCCCTACTTCACGCACTTCATCTTTAAAAAGTTCACGGAACGGTTCAATTAGCTCAAACCGCATTTTTGTTGGTAGCCCACCAACATTATGATGTGTCTTAATTCGTGCGGAAGGTCCACCGAAAGCAGAACGACTTTCAATTACATCCGGATATAATGTTCCCTGAGCAAGAAACCTAATTCTTCCGAGTTTCTTCGCTTCATTTTCAAACACATGAACAAATTCGTGTCCAATAATTTTACGTTTTTCTTCCGGATCAATAATTCCTCTCAATTTTTTCAAAAAATGTTCTCTAACATCAACATAATCTAAATTAACCTTATAATTATGAAAACGCTGAATAATTTCGTTAGCTTCGTTCTTTCTTAAAAGACCATTATCTACAAAAATAGCGATAAGTTTCTTACTAATCGCTTTATGCAGTATCATTGCTAAAACGGTAGAATCAACACCACCACTTACCGCACATAAAACTTTTTCTTTACCCACCCTTTCGCTTATTGTTTTTATAGTGTTCTTGACGAAAGAACCGATTGTCCATTCGCCTTTACAATTGGCTATTTCATAGAGAAAATTATGTAAAATTTCTTTTCCTTGTGGTGTATGCACTACTTCCGGATGAAACTGCACTCCGTATAATTTTCTTTTTTTATCGCCCATTACCGCAATTGAAGAATTATGGGTATAAGCAATTTTTTCAAATCCCGGTGCTAATTTCGTCACCCGGTCACCATGACTCATCCAGACAATCAATCTGCTTTTAAGGTTTTTAAACAAGTCATCCTTCTTTTTTACGAAAAGGGGCGTCCTACCATATTCACGTTTGGAAGAATGTGTGACTTTACCACCAAGCATCTCCGCCATCAGTTGCATACCGTAACAAATACCTAAAACCGGTATACCTAATTCAAAAATTTCTTTCTTGCAAGTAGGACTTACTACAGAAGTAACTGTCGCTGGACCCCCAGAAAGGATGATTGCTTTTGGTCTATTTTTGGCTAATTCGGTAACAGAAATTTTATGGGAAAGAATCCGCGAATACACCTGGCATTCGCGGACTCGGCGAGCAATAAGTTGTGTATATTGTGAACCAAAATCCAAAATTGCAACCCATTCTTTATTCATTTTTTGTGGTGGACGCAAATTCACCCCGCACCTTTTCCTCTCGACAAGTGGAAATATTTCTTACCAACTCTAACTAAAGGTGCGGAGCAGGGATTTTAATAGATTAAAACAGATGAAAAATCGATTATCCGTTTGCATCAGTAATAATCTGTCTGAGTCAAATCGTATATTCTTGAATTGATTTAACTAAAAAATTTCCTTTCCCTACTGCTTCCATACCGTTTACTGCTGCCTGGGCACCACGAATCGTCGTGATACACGGTACACCGTAAGCCACGGCTAAACTTCTAATTGGTTTCATATCTGATTGACTATGATGCCCGGAGGGTGTATTGATAATGAGTCTTATTTCATGGCTTCTAATCAAGTCCAATATTTCAGTGTCCCCTTCAGCAATTTTACCAACAGTATTCGTTTTGATTTCATTAGATTGAAGAACTTTTGATGTCCCTTCAGTAGTAATTATTTCAAAATTCATCTCAGCAAGTTTCTTAGCAATAAAAACAATATTCTTTTTATCAGTATCTTTTACACTGATAAAAACCTTCCCTTTACTCGGGAGTCCCTGTCCAGCAGCAACCTGCGATTTATAAAAAGCAATTCCAAAAGATATATCTATACCCATCACTTCACCGGTAGATTTCATTTCCGGTCCAAGGATTATATCTACACCTGAAAAACGGGAAAAAGGTAAAACCGATTCTTTCACGGCAATATGTTTTATCTCTTTTTCTTCAGTCAATCCAAGTTCTTTAAGTGTTTTCCCGACCATTATTTTAGCCGCAATTTTTGCTAAAGGAATACCGGTTGCTTTACTCACAAAAGGTACTGTCCGTGAGGCCCGCGGGTTGACTTCTAAAACATAAACCGTATCATTTTTTACTGCTAATTGAATATTGATCAACCCTTTAACTTTCAGTTCTTTTGAAAGCAGGTATGTATATTTTCTTATTGTATTAATAGTTTCATTATTTAAAGTATACGGTGGCAGAACACAAGCTGAATCTCCTGAATGTATCCCTGCCCATTCAATATGTTCCATAATCCCACCAATCACAGTTAATTTACCGTCGGAAACAGCATCAACATCAACTTCTATCGCATCTTCCAAAAATTTATCAATTAAAATTGGATGACCTTCAGAGACCTCCTGTGCTTCTTCTATAAATTCATTCAAAGAATCCTCACCGTAAACTATCTTCATTGCTCGTCCACCTAAAACATAGGAAGGTCTTACTAATACCGGATAACCAACTTTTTTTGCTACTCTTTTTGCTCCTTCTTTTGATTTTGCTGAACCATTTGCTGGTTGTGGTATCTTCAATTTCTTCAGAAGCCGGGCAAATTTATCCCGGTCTTCGGCTCGGTCTATAGAGTTAACACTCGTACCAATAATCGGTGCACCAGCTTTTTCTAACTGTCTGGCTAAGTTAAGTGGTGTCTGTCCTCCGAATTGAACAATTACACCGTCAGGTTTTTCTTTATCAATTATATTCATTACATCTTCAAAAGTAAGTGGTTCAAAATATAATTTATCTGAAGTATCGTAATCAGTAGACACTGTCTCCGGGTTAGAATTGACCATAATCGTTTCAAATCCTAACTCTTTAAGTGCAAAAGCAGCATGACAACAACAATAATCAAATTCTATCCCCTGACCAATTCGATTTGGTCCGCCGCCAAGAATCATTATTTTTTTCTTTTCTGACCTTCTGGTTTCATCTTCTTTCTCATAAGTTGAATAGTAATATGGTGTATATGCTTCAAATTCTGCTGCACAAGTATCTACTAATTTAAAAGTTGCTTCAATACCCTGCTTTTTTCTCAAATTTTTTACTGATAACTCATCCGAATTAATCAATTCGGCAATCTGGCGGTCGCTGAAACCAAACTCTTTAGCTTTTCGTAATAACTCATTACTAATTCTTTTGAGGTAATCGCCTCTCTTTTGCGCATACTGCATTTTGACTTTTTTTTCAAATTCTACTATTTCATTTACATTATCAATAAACCAAGGGTCAATATTGGTAAGTTGTACAATTTCGTTGACACTAAATCCTTTCTCTAAAGCATATTTAATGTAGAATATCCGTGAAGCATTTGGTTCTTTCAACCTCAACCTAATCTTTTCTTCCGGAATCTTTATATAATCTAACTTATTATCTAACCCACTATGACCAATTTCTAATCCCCGTAACCCTTTTTGTAACGCTTCTTTAAAAGTCCGACCAATTGCCATCGTTTCGCCTACTGATTTCATTGAAACTCCTAAGATATCCTTCGCTTCCGGAAATTTTTCAAAAGCAAAACGGGGAATTTTTACTACACAGTAATCTATTGTCGGTTCAAATGATGCCGGTGTTTCCTTAGTGATATCATTCCTAATTTCATCAAGAGTATAACCGACCGCAAGTTTAGCCGCAATTTTCGCAATCGGAAAACCGGTAGCTTTACTGGCTAAAGCTGAACTTCTTGAGACACGCGGATTCATCTCAATCGCCACCATCCGTCCATCTTTGGGATTGAGCGCAAACTGGATATTAGAACCACCGGTCTCAACACCGATTTCTCTAATAATCGCCAGTGCCGCATCTCTCATCTTCTGATATTCTCGGTCAGTTAATGTTTGCGCCGGAGCAACGGTTATTGAATCACCAGTATGTATTCCCATCGGGTCAAAGTTTTCAATTGAACAAATAATTACCACATTATCTTTCTTATCCCGCATCACTTCCAGTTCGTATTCTTTCCAACCAACAACCGATTCTTCAATAAGTACTTGATGAATCATACTGTATTCCAATCCCCGGGTAACTACTTCTTCAAATTCATCTAAAGTATTAGCAACACCACCACCAGTCCCACCGAGGGTAAAAGCCGGTCGGATTACTAAAGGCAAACCTAACTCTTCCAAAATTTTTTTAGCATCAGACATATTATAGGCAAGTCCACTTCGGGGAACATTCAGACCAATCTTTTTCATTGCTTCTCTAAAAAGTAACCTATCTTCCGCTTTTTTTATTGCCTCCTCATCAGCACCAATCATTTTTACATTATATTTTTTTAATATTCCTCGGCGGGCTACTTCAATTGCGGTATTTAATCCGGTCTGTCCACCTAAGGTAGGAAGAAGTGCATCTGGTCTTTCTTTCTCAATAATTTTTTCTAAAATTTCCGGTGTAATCGGCTCAATATAAGTAGCATCAGCAAACTGCGGGTCGGTCATAATCGTCGCTGGATTAGAATTAATCAGGACAACCTCAAAACCTTCTTCTTTTAAGGCTTTACATGCTTGTGTTCCTGAATAGTCAAATTCACATGCTTGACTAATCACAATCGGACCTGAACCAATAATTAAGATTTTTTTAATATCTTTTCTTTTCGGCATGTTTTTTTAAGCACTAAATCCGAATATCTAAATTCTAAATTTGACAAGTTTTAATATTTCAGGTTTTATTTAGAATTTCGGATTTAGAATTTAGGATTTAAAATCTTTTATCATTTGAATAAATTCTTTAAATAAATATTTTGCATCATTCGGACCAGGTCCTGCTTCCGGATGAAATTGCACCGAAAATACGGGCAACTTCTTATGTCTCATCCCTTCTAAAGTGTTGTCATTAAGGTTTATATGCGTAATTTCAATATCTGCATCTTTTAAAGAATCAATATCTACACAAAAACCATGATTTTGCACCGTAATCATAATCTTCCCGCTCTCCAATTCTTTAACTGGATGATTCAACCCATGATGCCCAAACTTAAGTTTGTAGGTTTTACCACCAAAAGTCATACCTAAAATTTGATGTCCTAAACAGATACCCATTATTGATAGTTTGTAGTTTTTAGTTGATAGTTTATAGTCAATTAGTTCTTTCACTGTTTTCACCAAATAGGTCAATGGAGCTGGGTCACCGGGTCCGTTAGAAAGTAAAATCCCGTCCGGCTGTGAAGCAAGGATTTCTTGAGCAGTTGTTCTTGCTGGAACAACTTTTACTTGACAATGGCAAGCAACTAATTCCCTTAGGATATTATATTTTACCCCACAATCAACCACTACTATTTTGTATTCACCTTCTTTATTCCAATCGTACGATTCTTTACAGGTTACTTCTTTCACTAAATCCCGTCCAATTAGACCTGGTGAATCTTTGGCCTTTTTAATTAAACTTTCATCATTCAAATCTTCAGTAGAAATACATGCTTTCAATGCACCCTTTACGCGGATATGTTTCGTTAGTGCTCTTGTATCTATATCTTCTATTCCCATAATTTTATGTTCTTTTAAAAATTCATCTAACTTCTTCTGACTCCGCCAATTGCTATCAATATGGCTATATTCCTTAACTACAAAACCTTCTACCTGTATTTTTGCTGACTCAAAATCTTCTTCATTTATTCCGTAATTACCAATTAATGGGTAAGTCATCGTGACGATTTGCCCCTTGTAAGAAGGGTCAGTGAGGACTTCCTGGTAGCCAGTCATCCCAGTATTAAAAATTATTTCTCCGGTTTTCTCACCAGGCATACCAAAAGAAATTCCCTCAAATACTGTTCCATCTTCAAGAGCAATTTTTGCTTTTTTCTTTAACTTTTCCATCATCTCACCCTCCTCATCCCTTCCTTCTCTCCCAAGGGTTCACCCTAAAGGGGAGAAGGTTAGGTTAAGGGTAAAATCAACCCAATAATTGAAAAAGACGAGGACATCCATTGACATCCCCGTCTTTTAGGTAATTATTTTGTTCCCAATAATACATCAGTGTACCATTTGTATTTTCTCTGCTTCTTTCCACTTAAAAATTATACAAAAATTACATAATTTTGTCAACTTTTAAAAGGAAGGAAAAATTATGCTCACCAAAAAGGGTTGGCAATAAATTAGAGTATCGGTAAATATTTTTCTATTTCGTAGCCGGTGACCTGAGTCCGATACATATCCCATTCAATCTTTTTGTTCTCAATAAATTTGTTAAAAATATGTTCCCCTAAAGTGCGTCGGAGTAAGTCTGACTTTTCAGCAAATTCTATTGCTTCAATAAGGCTACCTGGTAAAGATTCAATATTTTTTTGCTTCCTTTCTTCTTCGGTAAGCCGGAATATATCTTCTTCAATCGGTTTAGATAAAGGATATTTATTTTTTATTCCTTCCAGTCCAGCAGCAAGCATTACCGAAAATGCTAAATAAGGATTACAAGCCGGGTCAGGAAAACGCAGTTCAATACGGGTTGCTTCTTCTTTACCCGGTTTATACATCGGCACACGGATAAGTGCCGAACGGTTCATCTGTGCCCAAGAAATATATACCGGCGCTTCGTAACCGGGAATGAGACGTTTATATGAATTTACCCATTGACAGGTTACCGCACAGATTTCTTTAACATGGTGTAAGACACCGGCAACAAAATGTTTTGCTACCTCGGAAAGATAATATTTATCGTTTACTGTAAAGAAAGCATTTTTACCATCCTTAGAGAGAGACATATGTGTATGCATACCGCTACCATTAACCTTCGCAATTGGTTTAGGCATAAAAGTTGCATACACTCCTTTTGCATAGGCAACTTGTTTGACTACCACTTTATAAGTCATCACATAATCAGCCATAGTCAATGCCTCGGCAAAACGTAAGTCAATTTCATGTTGTGAAGGAGCAACTTCGTGATGGGCATACTCAACTTTTATTCCCATTTTTTCTAAAACCGATATTGTTTCACGGCGTAAATCGTGCGCCTCATCTAAAGGCACAAAATCAAAATATCCACCCTCGTCAAGTATTTCCGCTGCTTTATCCGACTTGAAATAGAAATATTCCAATTCCGGCCCAAGATAAAAGGTGTAACCCAATTTTTTTGCCTCGGCAAGATTTTTCTTCAAGACATAGCGGGTATCACCAGGATAAGGTTTTCCTTCAGGAGTTAAAATATCACAAAACATCCGTGCTAATTTCCCTTCATCCTCTGAATGCCAGGGTAAAATTTCAAATGTTTCTGGATCAGGTTTAGCCACTAAATCGGATTCATAAATCCGGGCAAAACCTTCAATTGATGAACCATCAAAACCCATCCCTTCAGCAAATGCACCAATAAGTTCACGGTCAGTAATCGTAAAAGATTTAAGTTGTCCTAAAATATCTACAAACCAAATCTTGATAAATTTAACCTTTTGCTCTTTTACCATTTTGAGCACATACTCTACATCTTTTTTAATCTTTTCTTTCACTTTTCCCTCCTCTCTTGCCAATTTCCAGAATCAATATAATAAAAAATTTTATCTTTTCTTTCTTGTTTTATATTATACTTTTTCTTATATTTTTTGTTCCGATTTGAAATACCAAACCCAGTACCTGGTTTTTGTCTTTTTTCATTTTTTCAATTGAATCGCTCAATAAATTGCCTGCCCACCGCTTCGCTTTGGCAGGCGAGAGCAACTAAAGTTCATGTTGACAGAAAATCATGCTCGATAAATAGAGCAACTACAGAATTAAACTAACCACTTAATCACTCATCCACTTAACTACTCAGTGAACTTTCCAGGTAAAATATTTTTGGTAAGTTACGTTTATGTTCTGTTTTTTCTATCATCAATTTTACTTTTTTTATTTTTCCCCTTTTCACCCAGTCACCTTTTTCATCTTTCTCTAACCCAGCGAGTATCCTATCTAAATCAGCATAGGTTATTCCCATTTCTTCTTCATCGGTTTGGTTTTCCCAAAGTCCAGCACTTGGTGTTTTATAAATTATTTTTTTGGGTATATCTAATTCTTCAGCAAGTTTACGCACTTCCATTTTGTAAAGGTCACCTAAGGGAAGCAAGTCAACACCACCGTCACCATACTTAGTAAAATATCCGACCATCAGTTCGGACTTATTCCCGGTCCCCACCACTAAGTAATTTAGTTTATTGGCAAAATAATACAAGATTAACATCCGTAATCTCGGTTTCAAATTACCCAAAGCAAGGTAGTTTCCAGGAGGTAATATTTTTGTTAATAAATCATAGGCAGGTGTGAAAGCAATAACTTTATTCTTAATTTTAAATTTTTCCACCACTAATCTAACATCTTCAATCTCTTTCTCCGGAGTATGACAGGGAAGAATTAAACCTAACGCTTTATTCCCAACTGCTTCTTTTGCTAAAACTCCAACTACTGAAGAATCTACACCGCCACTTAAACCAAAAACTAACCCTTTCGCTTTCGCTAATTTAACCTCTTTTCTTAACCACTTGACAATCTTATCTTTAATATTTTTCATTTCTCTTTAGGTTTTTTCTCCTTGCTCTTCGCTCTTCGCTAACCACGCAGTTTTTCTTGCACGCGTTCTACATAGCGGTTCGTCTCCACTTCTACACGGATGAGATCACCAGTTTTTATAAATTGCGGAACCATTACTGTAATACCATTTTCTAAAACTGCTTCCTTGTAGGTACTTTCTGCTTGTCCTTTTAGTCCAGCACCAGTGGAAATTATTTTCATCTCCACAAATTCGGGGAAAATTATATCTAAAGGGCTCCCTTCATAAAATTCTACCGGGATTTGCATATTTTCTTTAAGATAACTTCCTCTTTTCCCAATCACTTCCTTATCTAAATTTATCTGTTCAAAAGTATCCGGATTCATAAAGACATAATTTTTTTCATCACTGTAAAGATATTGCATCGTAATATGCTCAGGAATGATATCTTCAATTTTTTCCTCGGGCGAAAATCTTTTCTCTTCAATTGTCCCGGTTTCTAAGTTTCGCAGTTTCGTATGCACCATCGAACCCATCTTTGCCGTTGCTTTATGGTAGATACTACTAATCACTTTATAAAACTTACCTTCCAAACGAATAATTTGTCCAACACGCAGAAACTCTGCTTTTAACATCCGTCTCTTTCCACTATTTTAAAATTTCTAATATCCCTTTACGAATCATCATTACGGCAATTGCTGTTAGCAGTATATCTACTACTTTAGAAAATGCTTTCATCCCACCTGCCCCTAATATTTTAATTATCTTTTCTGAATTATTCAAGACAACCAAAACAACCAGCATATTCAAACTAATTGCTATAAAGGCCGGAACAAAACCATAAGTATCAATCATCATCAAAGTTGTCGTCAAAACCGCAGGACCAGTAATCAGTGGTGTACCCAGTGGGAAAATACCAATATCCGTAGCAACATCTCTTTTCCGTGGTTCACCGGGCAAAAGCAAATTTACTGAAAGAATAAGTAAAAGTATCCCTCCAGCAATCTTAAAATCACTTATGGTTATTCCCATAATTAAAAAGACAATCTTGCCAATAAACATAAAAACTAAAGCAACGACTGTTCCTGTAAAAACTGACTGATAAATAGTTTTCTTTCTTTCTTCTTTTGCTAATCCTTCAGTCAAAGAAATAAAAATTGGTAGAATACCAAAAATGTTTACCGCGACAAAGATTGGGATGAAACTTAAAATATAAGGTTTAAACATCTTTTATGTAACTTTACCTAAATAATTGTATTTAATTACAGCGATTTTTACTGCCGATTATTCACCCCGTTAGAAAATTCCTCTAACGGGGCAAGGCGATTTAACTAACAGTTATTTATCGCTGGTATCGTTGCCTCTATCGCTGTAATCGTAAATTGTTGAATTTTTCAATAGTTTTAGATTAACTTCACAAGAACTACAAACATTGATAGCGAAAGGAAAAGAAAAAGTAAACCAGTTAAAAATTTTACTGTCGCAATATGTCGCCGACCAAAAATTTCAATTTTTTCTGAACTGACACCAAAGTAAACTAATCCAAATATTATAATTAAAGGTAAAACAAACATCAAGGAATAAAGAACTAAATAACTTGTAACTTGTAACCTGTAACTTGTAACCTGGTTAATTATGTAAATAATCGTCGGTAGATAAATCTGCCCTGTACAGAAAAATTCTAAGATTGAAATAAGCACACCAGTTACAAAAGCAAAAATAACAAAATACTTCAGTTTTGTTTGTCTTTCAATAACTTCGTAAATTTTCCAACGAAAAAATTGTGGCAGTTGTAGGACCACTTTATTCGGTTGCCCTTTTTCAATTTTCTTCACGGCGAAATAATCATGAAAACTATAGTAGGTTAAAACCAGAGTAAAAATACCAATTGAAAAATAAAGTATTTTTGAGATCAATACTAAACCTTCGACCATCTGCAATATGCGGACTAAACCCAAACCAATGAAAAAATAAGTAAGAAATACGCCAAAAACAAAAGTTATCCCAGTGAAAAAAATTTCTCTTTTTGGTTTTTTCAGAATCATTGTCAGATAAGCTATAAAAAAGATAATTGCGGCAAAAGCACACGGGTTAAGCCCATCAACTAAGCCGGCAAATAATACTGGGAAAAGACGAAATTGTTTAAATCGGGTGAGAATTTCTTTTTGTAATATTTCTTTTTCTATCGGTGCAATTTCTATTTCTTTTGCACCACCACGCTGGACATACTTCTCTACCAATTTTTCTATTTCGGCTCTTATGTTTTTCTCCCCACCAAGGATATCTTCACCAATGAACAATACTGGTATCTTGTTCTCTTGCTTACTAAACTTTTTTTCCAAACTGACCAAAATTTCGTAATTTTTTGGTTCATCAAGAGAATATTCTCTAAGCAAAATTTTCATCCCATATTTTTTTTCTAAGGAAGGTAAAATTTTCTCTCTCAATTCCCAACAAAAGAGACAATTAAACGAACTAAAAAGTGTTACCGAGATAACGGAAGATAAGGGACGGGGAACGAGGGACGGTGTTTCAACTGGTTTTTTTTCTTCAATTCGTGTTAATTCGCGCCTCTTATTCGTGTCAATTCGTGTTATCACGCCTTTAACTAGCAAAGTTACATGCTGATTTTCCGGGTCATTGGTATCAAGATATATATATTTACCAAATTTACTCGGATATCCTTGGGTGTAAAGACTGATTTTAACGTCCCTCGTCCTTCGTGCCTTGACACTTAGTTTCTCAGGTTTGACTTGTAAACAGTCACAGGAACTACGCACATTAACCCGCAGTTCCTCAGTCCCAACGTTCCTCACCCCTATTTTATGGTAGGCAGTGACACCCTCAACAAGTTCACCAAATTTCCATACGACTTCCGTAAGACGAATTTGTGGTTGACTGAAGGCGGGTGAGAAAGTGGTTAAGCAGGTAAGTAGGTAAGTGAAAACAAAAACTAAAAAAGTTTGACTTTTACTTTTTTTTCTCATGAAAAAAGTATTTTTTTATTCTTTTTCAATTTATCATTCATAATTCATAATTTACTTTGTCAGGAGTTTCTTACCAGCTTTTTCAATTTCTTGTTGGTATTCGGTAATTAAGGCACGGACTTCTTGGTCATCAGGTATGTCTTTAGTTAAAGAAAAGAGTTGATATTGGTAGGAACTAAAGGGGTGCTCACCCCTTTTTTTCTTTTCATCAAATTTTATATCCAGTTTACCTACATATTGTCCTTTTTCACCGGCTTGCACAATCCTTGTCTCACCGACAATCACTGGCTCTTTTATCAGTGTCTGCGAATGTCCACCGATAATCAGGTCAATTCCTTTAATTTGTTTAGCTAAATTTATATCTTCTTCATAACTAGAATGGGAAAGAACAATAAGCAAGTCAACCTCGCTACGAAAACTGTCCACAAAACCTTGCACGGTCTCACTGGAACTAAGCACTTTTAAACCTTTAATTTTATCTTTCGGAAAAAAGGTAAAAACTTTTGGTGAAATAATACTAATAACACCTACTTTGATGTTACCAATCTCTTTTATTAGATGGGAAGGGGTTAAATAACTACAAGTTTCCCCTTGACAAACCGTCAAATTCGCTGAATAAAATGGTAATTTATTTTTTTCAATTTCCAACTTGATATACTCTGCCCCCAAAATTAGTTCCTGGTCACCGAGAGCAATTACATCATAGCCAACTTTCTCCATTGCCAGAAGTGTATATTTCGCTAACAAAGGGTCAGGGTAAGGTGAAAGTGTATCCCCGCTGTCAAAAAGTAGAATCTGCGGATTATCTTTTTTTAATTCATTGACCATTGTCACTCGGCGTACCAGTCCACCAAAAGGATTCTCCGGACAATCACAGGATTCAAGGTAACCGTTAGTAGAGTTAGTAAAAATTATACTTAAAACATCTTTTTTGACTTGCACAATCGGTCCAGGTTTTTCTAACAAAAGAAGATCAATTTCTTTGCTTAATATTTCTTCCAAATTTTCTTTGTATCCTTCGTAAATCTTTTTCACAATACCATTTTTACTGATTAAAAACAATTTTGGTATCTTTGCTATCTGATTTACTACTACTGCATATTTTTCACCGGTCTGTATCCCGTAAGGGTCAAGTAGGACCGGCAAGGTAACATTATTTTTCTTCGTATAATCTTCAACTACTTGTGCGGTAGTTCGGTCAATGCTGACTAAGTAGAATTTTACATCTTTATCTTGATATTTCCGGGCAAGATTATGCAAATGAGGCATTTCTTTCAGGCAGGGTTCACAGATAGTATCAAAAAAACTTAAAACCAAAACATTACGTTTTTCATCTTGAACAAGTAAACTATTAAAATTTGTCCTTTTCTCAGAAAAAAGAATTTTTAGATTAAAGTCCGGCGCAAGTTCACCAATTTCTATAGCAATTAAGTAATTAGGTGATTGGGTGAACAATAAGGAAAATATAAACGAAAAAAAATAAATACTAACTATCTTAAGTTTTTTTATAAATTTTTTTTTCTTGCAAATCATACTTCAGCATTCATAACTAACTATTGTTGAGTTACTCTATTAACAATTTTTTCAACTAACTCTTTCACCTTAGCATAAAGGTCTCCGTCTACCGGACAACTTACTGTCTCAGCGAGCAGAGCAGTGCCAGTTTCAACATCAACCAGCCGTGCACTGATATAGAAAATATTCATCATTTTACTGAAACTACCGACTAACATTTTTTCTACATTTAAAATTTTACCCATCTGCACCGCACATTCAGTCGTCGTGCAACCAGTCTGCTGGAATTTCTGCTCAGCAAGGACTTTTGCCATATTGCTTCTCTCTAAAACAACGAATACTCCGGAATTGATTAATTCAGCACGAATAAAATCAGCAATTGTTGCTGCTTCCATTGCGGAAACATTATGGGCATCTAAATCAGCAACAGCAATATTCATTACTTTAGCTGGTTTTACTACCGGTTTTTCTACAGGAACTACTGGTTTTTTGATTTCTACTATTTCTTCTTTTTCTTTACCAAATTTTATTGAAAAACCTATACGCTGAGTTTGAGTATCTTTTAGTTTCGGCAATGCTAAGGAAAGAGAGTAATCCAATACAAACTGTCCAAATCTTAACCCAAATCCTAAGGAAGGTTGCGGATCTCCTTTGCCGGCTTTCAAGCCACCTCTTAAAGCAAGGTTTTTTACAATAAAATATTCAGCACCCAATCTCATTCCACCCGCCATTTTATCACTAAAGACATTTTCAAGAGAACCTGAAACCAAAAGATTTTTATTGTCCAGAAATGAATATGTAATACCTGCTCTTAAAAGTGTCGGTTGTGCTTCTTCCTGACCTTTCGGCTGTCCAGGCTGGACGAAAGACAGCGGACCACCCAGATTTGCAAATGCCAGCCCTGCCGATATTCTATCTTTTTTATAAATTGCGCCTAAATTGATATTTGGTGCATCTGCCTTAAAATTTGCCAATTGCATACTGACAGGACCAATTCCTATTCCCAGTGCCATAGAATCAAAGATTCTATACGCAAAAACTAAATTGAAATTTCCATTGTCTTCTTTGACATCAGCAAGGCGATTCTCTTTCACATCAAAAGACGGTACTTCTGTTGTTTCACCGAGTATACGGATACCAAAGGCAAATTTTTTGTAAGGATAGATAAATGCTATGTAACTACTTATAATTTCAGCAGGAAGTTCAGTAAGGTTAAACCCAGCTTCTGGACGATACAAAAATGCCGAGGCTCCGGGATTCCAGTATAACGATGTATAATCAAAACAGTTTGAGACAACTGACTGTCCCATCGCTTCCGCCCTTGCTCCCTGACCGACTAAAAGAAACTGTGCAGTAGGAACATCGCAATACAGGCACGAGGGACTAGCGACGAGAGACAGAAAAATGAGGAACGAGGAACGAGAAACAAGGGACAGAGTTAAGAGCAATGATAGGGATGGAGAACGAGGGATGAGGAATTTTTTCATTGTTTTGCTTTTAATTTTCCTATCAAACTGTGAAGCATTTTTGCTAATGTGCTGTATCTATCTACAAAATATTGATGTTTTTCTTTTGGGATGTAATTTCGTGCTAAGGCAGAATCCAAATGAACAGTTGTTTCATCAATTGAAGCGGATGCATAGATTAGAAAATGCTTATATTCGCCAATTGTCCAATGGGCCCAACCCTCTGCAATATTTGTTGGAACCGAATGTGCTGATTTCCTGATTTGACTTCCTAATTCATAAAGTTCAAATTTGGGAAACTTTAAGGATAATTTGTAAATCTCGTGATCTAACTTAAATGCCAATCTATAAATATCTAAATCCCTAAAACTCCTAATTTCCCTCTTCTCCGTCATTCGTCCCTCCCGTCTCTCTACCCCTCGTCACTAGTTCCTTCGTTCCTAGTTACTATTTTACTCTTCCCACCGTCCCTCCATCCCTCTGTTCTTCCGTCCCTCTGTCCTTCGTCCCTACTTTACTCTTCCCTCCATCCTCCGTTCCTATTTTCCTCGTCCCTCTGTCCCTTATCCCTATTTTATTATCATTATCTTAAAAATCTTCAGGTTACCTTTCTCATCTGAGGCATGAACTACATATACACCGGAAGCAATTTTACCACTTTCGTCAGTCCATCCATCCCAAGGTGGAATATTCCCATTTTGATCAGCATGAAGTGTTTTTAAGATATGTCCTGCTGGTGATAAGATTTTTACTTCAGCAAAAGAAGTAAATTTAGCAAACTTTATTGTATCTCCCTGTGAAAGCCGTGCCGGTGAAGGGTAGCAGTAAGCGTCTTTTATACTAGGTGGTGAAAAAACTTGAAGAAGAGCAAATTTTGATAGATGTCTAGTGTAACCGACAACCTTATTTTCAAATGGATTTGGTGTAGAAGATATTGGTCTCCATACATTACCAGCAGTATCGTAGTAACCAATGACTAATTTATTTTCGTCATATCCGAAAATATCAATATCGTGATAGTTCATCGTAATTGTAATATCTTTTTGGGGTTGTTCACTTCTGTAAGTAACCATTTCAAGACCTATGTTGATTAATTTTACATCCGGTTGATTTGATACCGGGAGAGTGGTTAAAGCAGTAATTGTTAGGGTCATGTCAGCCGTAAATGTGTAAGGAGAAATGTATATTCTCATTTCGCCAGTTGGGGGTTGAATCTTTACTTCCCCACCGCTTGTATATGAAATTGTAACCGTATTTGAATCCTCAGATGTCCATTTCGCATATTTTATGTCCCCACCGTTTGTGCCGTTCGGGTCATAAAAACTTATATAAGGTATTTCACCGTAAAGAGCAATTGAACAATACTTACCAGCAGGACTCGGGGTAACGGTATAAATGGAAAAAACACCACTGTTCCAATCTGTACATTTTGCATATTTTAATGCTTGTTCTTCGTCATCGTAATAGGCAATGTGAATAACATTGCTTGTGGAGATTGCAATTGCACATCTTTCATCATCAGTTATCCCGGCGGCGTTTACATATTCAATATCTTTAACCTCAAAGATAGCAGGACCGGTTCTCTTGAGACATGCTAATTTCCCGGTCAGAGTATCGTAAAGTGCAATAAAAGGTGTATTACCCGTATCAAGTGCAATTGAGGTATGTTTAACCGAATTTGCATAGAAATTTTGGTCATATGACCAACCAGAGGAGGGGGTACCAAAACTAAGACGAACCTGATTACTTTGGATATAACTTATAAACAATCTATTATCCGAACTCATAGCAATATCTATGTAGGAAAAACTATCACCCGAATTAACAGTAAAAGTTGACCAGTCAACCCCATTAAATTGTGCACATTTCAAGTAATTGACTGCACCTCCATATTTATAATACGCAACCCAAGGATATGTGCTACCATAAACTGATATTGCTGCCCATTCACCACATGGTTCTCCAAATACTGCTGATTGTTCAATAGTCTGTACTGGTTGCCAAGTGCCGTTCTTCTTGCTTGATTTAACCTTAGGAAATATCGCGCCAATCTGTTCATAATTTATTATCCAAGCATTGCCATCTAAATTTTCACAGATACCAATAAACTCACCAAAACGATCTGCCGGGCTGTCAGAACCCCATTGATCGACATAACTTGATGACCAAGTAATTGCATTGGGGAGTGTGGTCTCTGTTTGATAAACTCTTCTTCCTGGCACATTACCCATCAGAAAGCCCAAACGGAGAGTATTTCCTCTAATCCAGATTGATGACCACATCCCTTCATTGTAATCTACACCAATACCAAGGTCTGGTTTTTTGATTTCCCAGCCAGCCCATAAGAGACCGTAATTAGTAATTAGTAAATTAGTGACCAGGAGAAAACTAAAAATTAAACGACGAGAGAATTTTACCATTTTTATTTTATTTTTTTACTGCTTCAATTTCGTACTGGGTAGCGCTGGTAATTGTAATTTTTTGTTCTTTAAGTTGTTCCAAGCGTCGGGCGATATCTGGTGCACTGCCTTTTCTGAGCATAATTTCAATAATCGCTGAACTATCAGAATAACTCCTTACCCGTGAATCTTTAACTTCTATGAATGAACGAATTAACCGATTGACGAGATTTAATTCATTTAGGTCATTTATTCCCGAAATTTTTAAAGTAATCATTGCTTGCTTTTGAAGGATTTCGTAAAGTTTTTTGGCAAAATCTTTACCAAATTTTTCCGCAACTCTTTTCAAGGATGCTTTCGCTGCTGCTTCATTAGTGATATCTACTCCACCACTGACATCATCAACTGTAGCAAATACTTCACGACTGGTTGGTCGGATGGCTTTAACTAAAACTGTTGCCCGGTAAGAAATTAATCCGGCTAAATCTTTATCGGTAACAAAACGACTTACCGCATTACCAAGGATGAGAATATCAGTATTAATTTTTTCAGTTGTTTTCTCTGCTTCCTGCTGGTCAGTAAAAATTTTGCGTGGTTTTTCATCACTTATCCGGAAACCGGCAGAAAGAAAATCCTGCATCAGTTGTGATTCTACAACCGAAGATTCGACTGTTTTATCTTCAATACTTTCATCTATCCAGAAAGCAACAAAAGGTGCTGGTTTTTCTTCTAACTGCATTTCATTAATTTTTTTCGCTAAATCTTCTTTTCTTACTGCCGCTTTAATTTTTATCTTATAAAAATTGCCTTCCCGCCATTCTTTAGCAATTGTGTATTTTTCAATATATCCTTCTGTTTGTCCGAGAATATTTTCTTCAAGTAATGTTGCCTTAGAAACCAGAGTTTCCCCAGAAACATAGACACCTACTACAAGCCCGAGTGCGGCACGTTGTGCCTCGGAAAGAGCAGTATTTTTTGCCCCAATCAGGTCATCTTTGATAATTGGTGCTTGCCCTTCGGTTTCTACAACTTCTGCTCCCGGGGTAGGTCTAATTCCTATTCTACCGGTTGCACATCCCAAAAGAAGCAGTAATAAAGCAGTGAAACAGGTAAACAAATAGTTTATCATTATCTTTTCCTCTCCATCATATTACCTAAGAATACTTGTTCACTCATTCGCTCAATCGCTTAATCGCTCACTCGCTAACTTGTTACTTAATCATCTTTAAACCCATCGCTTTTAATCTCTTTTTTGGCAACTTGAGCGTTATTACGCATCCGTCATCAGCAGTCCATTCAGTTTTAACAATCTCGGCACCTCTAATCTCGGCATCAATTTTTGTGGCTAAAAGTGAATCGGTTTCTATCGCTTTTTCTACCGTAATACCACCTTCAAGTTGGACTCCTTTGATGACGGAAAGCATTTCATACTGTGCTTGCACGATTGCCGCATTCCTTGAAGTGGACATCCGCTGAGTTTTATTCTCAATCGTTGAGTCAGCAGCTCCAATACCAATCGCCATAATATAGTCATCACCCACCGGTTCCTGAACAATTGCCCGTTTAATTTCGCCACCTTTAAGAAACTCAGATTTTGTAGCACAGCTGGTCAAAAGAAACAAAACTGAAATCAAAAAGAGAAATACTCCTTTCATCTTTTTTTCACCTCCTTTTTTTCTCTCAATGACAAATATCTTCGCTGTTTGATGAACTAAGTCCTGTTCACTGTTTGGCGGGCTATTTCCTTTTCTGTAAAGGTATAGTTTTCAAACATTGAAGAATAATTTTTTTGGCTAAAGTTGCTGATGTTTCACTCCCGGATAAAGAACCAGAAGCGAACCAAACTACTGTTCCAGTTTCCACATCTACCATTTTCATGGTTAAACTTACTTCATACTTTAAGGTCTCACCACCAGGAATGATAACTCTGGTCAATTCTCTCATTGGAGTAGGAAAGTCAATCTCGGCTCCTTCTTGATAAACCTTTTCCCGGTGGTAGGTACCTACCGTGCCAGTAATAATTATTGGCACACCTAAAATCTTACCTGCCTGGTTAATTGTTTCCGGAGCAAGCACACCACTTAAACTAAGTTTTTGCTCTTGTAAAATAACTTCTACCTGATTTCTTTCCAAGACATTATATCCCTTTTTTAACATTTCCAAACCGACAAGGTCAGCAATTTCTTTACCTGAACCCAGTGCATTCGGTGCATCAGTGAAACCGGTTACGGCTACTCTTTCATATTTAGTAAAATCAATACCCGGTTTAAAGTAACTGTCAATAATGACTCCGGGTGTTGTCGCACAACCAATAATCAGAAGTAAAAGAAGAATTATAAATTGCAGATTACCAATTGAAGATTTTTCTTTACTCATTCCTGGTTATCTCCCTTTTTCCTTTTTTTCCTGCAATTCCAATTCAATTTTCCTTTTTTTCTCCTCTATTCTTTCTAACCGGCGTAGTTTCTTTCTTTCTAGCCATTCTCTTTTTCTTTTTCGTAATTCATTTATTCTTCGCCGGTTCTGGATAATTCGTTGACGAAAATTATGTATCTTTTCAGCACGGTAGCGCAAAAATTTCTCGGTCAAATTCCGTGGTCTAAGCGGTTCTTTACTCAGCTCAACTATTGTTTCTTTTTCTTCCGGGACAAGAATTTCTTTTTCTGGGGAAACTTTTTCGTTCTTTACACCAACCATACCACCAAAAACGGCGATTTCTACTTTTTTATCTTTCGACACTTCAACGAGAAATTCAGTTCCACGTGCGGCGACTACTACTCCACCGGGTCCCTGGATTTCAAATTTGGATTTTGGATGAATAAATTTTTCCAGATTAGAAAGGACTTGCCCATTGTTTATCTTTAGCACAAATTTTTTAAATTGTGTTTTTTCTTCCAGGATCACCTCATTTATAATTAGAAAACTCTCTTCTTCAAGACGAATAATTGTTCCTTCGTCAAAAGTTATTTCCGCTTCGGATTTCGTTCCGGTCTTGATTTGGTCAGCAAGATAGACTGGCATATTCTCTTCGGCATTGACCCATTCTGACGAATTTTCTCTTCTCATTCTTACCTGCCCAGCAACCATCGTAAAAGAACCTTCAAGAGTTTTTTCTTCACCATAAACATAGTTCACCGCAGATGAAAGGAAAACGCTAATTACCACCAAGATAAGTAAAATTTTTTTCATTATTGATTATTTATAGATTGTAGATGAATTATAGAAAAATCGTTACTATGTGTCAACAAGATTTTACTGTAATTTTTATTACATTTATTTTTTGAATTATGCGCTGAGAAGAGGGTCACTAATTTTTGCTTCCCGAAAACCTTTAATTCTTAAGAGACAAGAATCACATTTCCCGCAAGGATATTTCCCACCCGCATAGCAGGACCAGGTTAAAGCAAATGGCACTTTTAATTTCATACCTAATTTAACAATTTCGGCTTTAGTTTTTCTGATTAGCGGTGTATAAATTTTTATGAGGTAATTACCTCTTTCTTTCTTTTCTTGACCAATTTTTGTGCCCTTCTTTGCTACTTCACGAAAAGCATTATAATATTCGGGACGACAATCCGGGTAACCACTAAAATCAAGAGCATTAGCACCAATAAAAATTGTCTCCGCACCGATTGTTTCCGCATAGGATAAAGCAAAACTTAAAAAAATTGTATTTCTTGCCGGTACATAGGTTGAAGGTATATCTTTACCAATTTCTTCAATTTTCCTTTGGGGCAGACTACTTCTTTTATCCAAAAGTACGCTTCCACCCCAGGGAAGTTTAAACTTAACTAATTGATATTTACAATCTGTTTTTTGAGCAATTTTTATTGCGGAAAATATTTCTCGCCGGTGTCTCTGTCCGTAATCAAAAATTAAACAGTAAGGAGAGTAACCCCGGCTTTTTGCCCAGTAAAGAGTAACTGTGGAATCCAATCCACCCGAAAGTAAAATTACTACTTTTTTCATTTCCGGGGATGATATCTCCGATGCAAATCTTTTAAATGTTCCCGTTCAAGATGGGTATAGATTTGCGTAGTAGAAATATCACTATGTCCAAGCATTTCTTGAATTGCTCTCAAATCGGCACCTCTTTCTAAAAGATGGGTAGCGAAAGAATGTCGTAAAGTATGTGGTGTAATTGTTTTATTTATTCCGGCTTTACGAGCGTATTTCTTCACTATTTTCCAGAGACCAACCCGCGAGAATTTTTTGCCCAGTTTATCCAAGAACAAGATATTCTCCTCAGCTGGTTCACCGCGAGGGGGATTCACCACGAGTGGGACTACCCTTCTCTTCTTTCTCGCTTCCAAATACATACGAATATATTCGCAAGCATAATCTCCAAGCGGTATAATTCTTTCTTTACCTCCTTTACCTAAACAACGAACATGACCATAAACAAGATTTATATTTTCCAATTTTAAATTGATTAATTCCGAGACACGCAATCCACAGGCGTAAAGCAGTTCAAGCATTGCCCGGTCACGTAAACCGTAGAATTTCTTTACCTCGGGTTGAACAAGTAATCTTTCCAACTCGGTTTCACTAAGAACAGCAGGCAGGGGGCGAACTAATTTGGGTGAACTAAGGTATAAAGTAGGGTCATTCTTCGTATAACCTTCCACATAAAGAAAACGATGAAAAAGTTTTATTGATTCAAGATAACGAAATAATGAGGACGCTTTTGCTCCTTTTTCTTTTCTTGACCAGAGATAATCAGTAATCTCTTGATGTTCAATATTTAACGGGTCAATTTTTCTTTTTTTTAAATATTTCAAATAGAATTTCAAATCACGTGCGTATGATTCCTGCGTATTTCTTGCTAACCCTTTTTCTAACGAAATATAATTAATAAATTCGTTAAGCAGTCTTTCTAATTTCATAGGTCTCCGCTGAGACCGCCGAAAATTCGCAGAATTCGCTGAAGAATTTCTCTGCGTAATCTGCGTTGATTTTTATCTGCGGCCATCTGCGTTTAGAGGAAGGGATTATGTTTTCTTTCTTCACCGATAGTACATTCAGGACCGTGTCCCGGGTAAAATATTGTGTTTGCCGGTAAGGTTAATATTTTTTCTTTTAAAGAGCGGAATAATTTTCTTTCATCACCGCCGGGTAAGTCAACCCGACCCACTCCGCCACAAAATAAAGTGTCCCCGGTGAAAATAAAACCTTCACCTAAGTGCGAACCAGAACGGTTCACCCCGCCCTTGCATGCAAGAGCGGGGTTCACACCAAGAAGACAAACGCTACCTTCACTATGCCCGGGTGTATGGAAAACCTTTAGGGAAGAACCACCGACTTTGATTATTTGCTTTTCTTCAAGGTAAGCATCAGGAGTGCTTAAAGAGAAAAAATTAAACCAAGAAAGGTCCGCCTTATGAATAAGAAGTTTCGCCTGAGTAAATTTTTTTAGTTCTTCATCAGCACTGATGTGGTCTGCGTGCCCGTGTGTATTAATTATATATAAAATTTTTAAATTTAATTTATTTATTTCATTAAGAATTTTATTACTTTCTGCACCGGGGTCAATAATTACACCTTCCTTTTTTTCTTCATTATAGAAGAGATAACAATTTGTTTCCAGTTCACCAACGACAATTTTTTTTATCATTTAGCTAGAAAATCATTTTATTTCTGCCGGGGAAAAATACTTTTTTCGGATTGTTTCTTCAATTTCATTGGCTACTTCCGGATGTTCCTTTAAATAAATTTTCGCATTGTCCCGTCCCTGCCCAAGACGTGTCCCTTTGTAAGTAAGCCAAGTACCACTTTTTTCAATCAATCCTTCATTCATACCTGTATCAATTAGACAACCTTCGTGGGAAATACCTTCAGCCCAGGTGAGGTCAAATTCCGCCTGACGGAATGGCGGAGCAACTTTATTTTTTACGACTTTTACTCTTACCCGTGCACCAATAATTTCATCACCGTGTTTAATGCTTTCAAGTCGTCGAATATCTAATCTTAAGGAAGCATAAAATTTTAATGCTAAACCACCGGGTGTTGTTTCTGGACTACCAAACATTACCCCAATTTTTTGGCGCATCTGGTTAATAAAAACAATTGAGGTTTTAGATTTAGAAATTGTTGCGGTAAGTTTGCGTAACGCCTGTGACATTAATCTCGCCTGCAGACCAATTTGTGCTTCACCCATTTCCCCTTCAATTTCTGCCCGGGGAACAAGAGCAGCAACTGAGTCAACCACAATACAATCAACCGCACCACTACGCGTCAATGTCTCGGCAATTTCTAATGCCTGCTCACCGGAATCGGGTTGAGAAATGAGTAAATTTTCTATATCTACACCTAACTTTTTCGCAAATTCCGGATCTAAAGCATGTTCCGCATCAACAAAGGCAGCCACACCACCTTGCTTCTGAGCATTAGCCACAATATGTAAAGAAAGCATTGTTTTCCCGGACGCTTCCGGACCGAAAATTTCTACTACTCTTCCCCGGGGTATCCCACCAGCACCAATTGCAATATCTAAAGGTAAAACACCAGTAGGAATAATCTCCACTGTTGTTTTTGCTACTCTTTCTCCAAGTTTCATGATTGCCTCTTTACCAAAATTTTTTTCAATCTGGGTAATCGCTGCTTCTAATGCTTTAGTTTTTTCGTCCCGTATATTTTCTTTACGGGATTCATCTTTTGCCATTGATTTAATCCTCCTCTTCTTGAACTTTCATTCTATATCTCAATTCCTGCAGGTTTTGTTTCTTATTTTTATTTAAAGGCGAAGAAACACCAAACAAATTTCTCCTAACGTTCCCGGTGTTTGTGAAGTGCAAGCGTAAGCGAGCATTTGGGTGAGCAAAGCGAACCACAAACACCGTGTTAGGCGAAGTGGTGTAATATCACTATGGGAAAACAATCTCTACTCTATCATCCCCAAGTTTGGTCACTTTTAAATCTTCCTTATAGAATTTTCCAACTCCTTTAATCAACCCTACCACGAAATCTATTAAGCCCCGTTTGGATTTATACTTCATAATCAGGGTCTTGTCATTCTTCCACTCATATTCAAATCTCGGTGGAGTAGCATCTGGTAAACCTTTTGTCGAAGCAACATGGATTGAGTCCATTTTTAATAGAAAATCTTTTGCCGTTTCGACACCTATATAGTGAACTCGGTATATTTTCTGTGAATACACATTAACCCAATAATCACCAAATGCATCTGCCGCTTGAGCCAATGATATGCCTAAAACTTCACAAAGTGAATTCACGACAGCCAAAATAATCTTATCATCAACATTTGATGTTGGTAGGATGATGGGCTCCTTATCAATTCCTGCCTTTGCTAACGCCTTTTCCCATTTGTCTTTTCCAAACCTCTCACTTACCATTTCTTTTAAAGCAAGCACGATTACACCCTTCATGTTTTTAGACCTCCTTTAGTTTATTTTTGGCTTCTTCTTTCGCCATTTTCGCCTAACTTGTTCATAGACGAATTCACTCAAATTATACTCCGCTATAAAATCTTTGTCAAACGGAAGAACTGTAAAAGAAAATTGGTCAATATACCGGCAAAAAAATCGTCAAGCATAATTCCCCAACCACCCGGCAGATACTGGACTCGTCCGAAAAAGGGAAATTTTATAATATCAAAAAAACGATACAAAAGAAAGGCAAGAATGATAAATTTATATGTTCCTGGCAAGAGAAAAAGGGCAATAAAAAAACCGGCAATTTCATCAATTACAATACGCCGGTCATCTTTATTCCTAAAATTTTTTTCTGCTTTACTAGCAATGTATACACCGAAGAAAAAAGAAAAAAACAAAAAAATTAAATAAAAAAATAAACCATTTGGTAGAATTAGATAAATCCCAAGAGCAAGTAAGCTCGCTACCGTCCCTGGAGCAAAAGGTATGTAGCCAACAAAAAAACCAGTAGCAAAAAATTTAATGATAAGATCCACAAAATGCGTCTCCTCGCAAGGTTAACTAAACTACCCAAATAAGAGGTCACGATGCTTACGGATATAGTTTATTCCTGAAGCGAGAGTTAAAATTGTGGCAATGAACATCAACACAAACGGTGTTAAACTAAGTATCCAACCAAGGTCACCACGCCAATCGGAAAATCTTTTCAGTTCACCGACTTTGATTCCCCAAAATTTATGGATTACTGAATTAACAATGAGAATGACCAAAATGGTAATAATTGCCACCATCTGTGAGGTCGTTTTAAATTTACCGGCTTTTTCTGCTCCCAGAATCTTACCCTTCGCGGCAGCTAAAGTACGTAAACCAGTAATCATAAATTCTCTACTCACAATCAACACAACCATCCAAGCAGGAACAAACAATTCTTTCAATTCAACAAAAGAAACTAAAGCCGCAGAAATAAGCATTTTATCGGCTAACGGGTCGAGAAATTTGCCAAATTCAGTAACCAAATTATGTCGCCGAGCAAGAAGACCATCCCAGAGGTCAGTTAAAGAAGCGAAAAGGAAGATGAAAAAGGCAAAAATCCGTGTATAAACATTATCTACGAACATAAAAAGCATAAAAAAAGGAATAAGTAGAATCCTTAAGAAAGTAAGTTGATTAGCTGGATTTAAAGGTAAACCAAAAAAGTTCATTTTCCTTACATACGGATGCAAATTCACCCCGCACCTTTTTCTCTTAACAAGTTGGAAATATTTCTTACCAACTCTAACCTAAAGGTGCGGGGCAGGGATTTTAGCGGATTCAAACAGAAGAGAATTCATTATCCGTTTGTATCCATGATAATCCGTCTGAATCTTAACTATGAAATCAATCTAAGGAAAGAATATTTACATCTTCCGGTGGAGAAAAATGAAAAAGTTCGTCTTTTACTTGAGTATTAACTTCTATATCTTTTATTTCGGTTAATACTTCGACTGTCTCAGCAAACAGTTCAGTTTTCAAAGGTAAATAAGTATCCGGAGAAATATAAAAATTTATTTTTATTTCTTTTCTTTTTTTGGGTTTAAGAGAAAGAAGAAAAAAGTTATTCACTATCCCCTGGTATTCCAACTCATAATTTTTACCTAATTTCTTCACTGAATCAACATAACTAAAAATTTCTTCGGGCACAAAATGGTATTTGCTTAAAGATTTCCATTTTTCCACAATCACCTGTCTATATTTAGGTATATAAATCCACACCCTCTCTCCCCAAGAAATAACCACCTGTTCCGGGAAAGGACTCGTTTCACCTGCGGAAGTTTTCAGATACAATTTATCCGGTTTTTTATATACTGCCGAACCAAAAATTTTATACTCTTCTTTAGTTAAAGATATTTTTATTTCTTGAGAAAAATCAAATTTTATATCTGAGATTTCAATATCTTTCTGCTCAATTTTCTCAAGTAGTTCCTTAAATGTTAATCCTACCGCTTTAGAAAAGAAGAAGAAGAAAAAAAATAGTCCAACAAAGAGTATCTTCCTAAAAAAATTTGTTTTCATTTTTTTTTAAGTAATCGTTAATTTTTTCAAAATTTATTTTCCACGATTTTGAACCTTCCGGTTTATAAACGAACCCTTCCCGTTCTAGATACCCAAGAACAAGTGCATATTTATGGCCAATATTGTCATCAGCACGGAGAATGTCCGAAGAAATCCGTCCCAATTTTAAAGTAAGATTTAAAGCATAATTAATTAGTTCTTTCATCTCCTTATTTTCTTCCTTTTCTAACTCTTTTGCTTCCACAAAAATATTTTCATATGCCGGTTCCCTTTGTTCTTTGATAAACTGGACAATCCGTTCTACTTCTTTTTCCGAAACATAGGCACCTTGTAAACGAATAGGACGAGTCGCCCCGGTCGGTAAAAATAACATATCTCCTTTACCAAGCAAATCCTCTGCACCTTGAGTATCCAAAATCACTCTTGAATCTATCTTAGAAAGAACTTGGAAAGCAATCCGTGCAGGCAGATTTGCTTTAATCACTCCCGTAATTACATCTACTGAAGGACGTTGGGTGGCTAAGATTAAATGTATCCCCACTGCACGGGCCATCTGCGCTAAACGCATAATCCCGTCTTCCACTTCACGAGGTGCAATCAGCATTAAGTCGGCTAATTCATCAATAATTACTACAATATAGAACTCTTTTGTTTTTTTTTCTTTCTCCATCAATTGGTTATAACTTTCAATATTGCGCACTGCCGCTTGGGCAAATTTTTCATAACGGTATCCCATCATTTTAACCAGTTTTTCTAACGATTTTGCCGCTTCTTTAGCATTAGTAATTACTTTTACTTCTTCGGCTGGTTTTCCTGGGTCATAAAGGTGCGGGATGCCGTCGTAAATCGGTAATTCCAAACGCTTAGGATCAATCAGCAAAAATTTCACTTCTTCTGGTGTCGCTTTGTAAATAATACTCATAATAATTGAATGAATACAGACACTTTTTCCTGAACCGGTAGCACCGGCAATCAAAAGATGGGGCATAGGAATAAGATCAGCAACATAGGGTTCACCGGCGGTTGTTTTTCCCAAAGCAAAAGTAAGTTTAGAATTTGCTTTTTTATATTCTTCCGAAGCAATAATTTCTTTTAAAGCGACAATACTTATTTTTGGGTTAGGAATTTCTATTCCTACCGCGGCTTTACCCGGAACTGGCGCTAAAATGCGCACACTTACCGCTTTCATCGCTAAAGCAAGGTCATCAGAAAGATTAACTATTGATTGGATTTTTACTCCTGGGGCAGGTTGTAAATCATAACGCGTAATTGTCGGTCCAGGATTAATTTCCACTACCTTAGCAGCGATATTGAAATCGCTTAAAGTTTTTTCTAAAAGTTTTGCTTTTTCTCGTAAATCTTCCTCTCTTAAATCAGCTTCCATAATTTCTGGTTCGTTAAGCAAATCAAGTGAAGGAAATACATACTCTGTCCATTTTTGGTCCGGTAGGCGAAGAGATACCGCTTCTTTTTTTTCTTGAAAAGTTGAAACTATTACCGGCTCAATCGGTGTTCCTTGTTTAACCGAGGGAAAAAGTTTCCTCTCCCGAATAAGTTTTTTTCTTTCTTGTTGCCATTCCTGCCAGTCAGTAATAATTTTTTCTTTTAGCCAGGAAATAAATTCAATCAAAGAAAATTTCGTACTTAAAGTAAGTCCAAGAAGGAAAAAAGTAAAAGTAAATAAAATAGTAATCGTTTTACCAAATGAATCAAGCAATATGTTCGCCAAAATTTTACCTAAATAACCGCCAAAATTTTCTCTAAAGAAAACTTTACTGAAAAAAAGACAAAAGGCAGAAATAAGAAAAACCTGTCCAAAAAGTTTAGATTTAGCTCTTTCCGGATAATGGGCAAAAAGTATTCTTATACTCCAAACACCAACAAAGAAAAGAAAAAGGTATGCTCCTTTCCCAAAAAGATAACTCAGGATGCCTTTCAACGATCTACCAAATTGGCCAGTAATTTGTGGAAAAAATAAACAATAATAAGCAATTAAAGTGAAGACTAAAAGGAGTAACCCAAAAATTTCATTTTTTCTTTCTCTTTTTCTCATCTTTTGATTTAGTAATCTAGGCTAAAAATTTCCTAAAAGTTGAAAAATTAAAACTGTAAATCCAAGAAACCAACAGTAATAACTAAAAATCCTCCAGTTATGTTTCATTAACCTGTAGCATAAAAATTTTAAACTGAATAAACCAAAAAGGAAAGCAAAAAACATACCCGGCAGATAAAAAATTAGTTCTTTATTTATAGGCAAGGAATTACCCTCTAACAACTTAATTAGAGTTACACCAAAAATCGCTGGTAAGGATAAAAGGAAAGAAAATTCAAAAGCAAAAGTTGGTGACCAACCGAGAATTATCCCAGTAGAAATCGTTGAACCAGAACGAGAAATACCCGGTAGTAAAGCAATACCTTGGACAAAACCAATAAAAAAAGCGTTACGCATATCTTTCGGTTTATTTCTTTTTTGAGAAGATTTCTTTTCGGCAATCCAGAGAAGTAAACCAGTAATTAAAAGAAAAAATGCTGGATAGGAAACGGTGGCAAAAGTTTTTTCAAATATTTTACCGAAAGTAAGACCAATGAGCCCAGTAGGTAAGGAGGCAACAAAAATTAACTTTAATAAATTTATCTCTTCCGAGTTGAAACTAAGTATTTTTTTTATTTTTGTCCAAAAAAAAATTATTGTTGCTAAGAAAGTAGAAAAATGGAGTAAACAATCAAAAAGGACTGGTGGTTCTTTAAGACGAAAAAAGTGTTGAAAAAAAACTAAATGGGCGGAAGAAGAGATTGGTAAAAATTCAGTAACCCCTTGAATAATACCTAAGAATAAAGATTGTTGAATATTCATTTACTTTTTTAAGGAAACTTTATATGTATAGTCCGCTTCAACAAGATTAATCTTATTTTCCCGGGCTAACCAGCCAAGAGCTAAAAAAATTAAACTGTTAGAATAACCGAGACTAAATTTTATTTCGGTTACACTCACTTCACCATGTTCGTTTAAATAATGCCAAATTTCTCCCGCGATTTTCCCGATTAACTCTCCCATCCAAATCATCCCTCTAATCTCGTAAAAATATTTCTACGAGACTAATAAACTAATAGCAAATATTTCCTCTCCAGTAAGGACTAACTGTCCATTTTCCACAAATATTTTTTCGATCCGGCAACGTGTCTCGGCTAAAATCTCATTCATCACTTTCATCGCTTCAATAATACAAAGGATTTGCCCTTTTTCCACAACTTGTCCTACTTCAACAAAGGGTTGTGCTTTCGGTGAGGGAGCACGGTAAAAAATACCGGTAAGTGGCGATTTTATTACCGGTAGAGAAATCTCCTCTTTTTTTTTAGTTGGTAAAGGCAAAGGAGGCAAAAAAATTGGTTTTTCTTTCTGGCGTCGTTTTAAACGAATTTTATAGTCATCCTGAGCAAGGTCAAGTGAAAAAAGTCCTTCTTGACACATGAAATTATAAATTCGTTTTATTTCTTCCCAATCTTCCAAATCTTTCTTTTTCATTTATGTAACTTCTCCATTGATTACACCGATTTTTAAAAGACGATTACACAGAAATGTCATTCCGAGCCCCGCACCTTGTTCTGTCATTGCGAGGCGTAGCCGAAACAATCTCGTTTTTGAAGGTGCGGGATAAACTCCACGAGGAATCTCAAAGGGATTGTCCCACCACAGTAGCCATTGTGGTGGGATTGCCACGCCTTCGGCTCGCAATGACAGTGATGCTGTCATCTATGTAATCTGGTTTTTAATCCCTGCCCCACACCTTTGTTCAAAATAATTGCAGTATTTATGAAACTATCCTGTGAAACTCACCTCGCTTACGCTTAGACGAAGCGGGTGCAATTCCTCCCGAGCAAAGGTGCGGGGTGAATGTAATCAAGTTTCACTTTGTTTTTAATTCGCGTAATGCCTGCTTACGGGAAAGAACAATTCTTCCTTCCGAATCAATCTCGGTCAGTTTCACGATAATCTCATCACCTTCCCGGACAATATCTTCAACTTGTCTTACTCTATCCTCGTCTAATTGACTAATATGTACTAACCCTTCTTTACCCGGTAAAATTTCAACAAAAGCACCAAATTTGGTTGTCCGCATAACTTTACCTTTATAAATTTTCCCTACCTCCGCATCAGCAGTATAATACTCAATCATTTGTCGGGCGAGTTCCAAAGATTCTGTATCCGCTGCGCTAACAAAAACTTTACCTTCTTCTTGAATATCAATTTGTGTCCCGGTTTCCTCAGTAATCTTGCGGATAATCTTCCCGCCGGGACCAATCAGTTCTCCGATTTTTTCTTCCGGGATTTGCAGTTGTAACATCCGGGGAGCAAGGGGAGAAATTTCTTTCCGTGGTTGGCTAATTGTTTTTTCCATTTTCTCAAGGACAAAAAAACGTGCATTTTTTGCCTTAAGGAGTATCTCCTCAATAATTTCCACATTTATCCCTTTCTTATCCTTCACATCCATCTGTAAAGCAGTAATTCCTTTGCCTGTCCCGGCAACTTTCAGGTCCAAATCACCAGCACGGTCTTCTAAACCAATAATATCGGTCAAAATTATATATTTTTCTCCTTCCTTAATTAAACCCATGGCAATACCCGCTACAGCTGCGGAAACCGAAACACCGGCATCAAAAAGGGCTAAACTACCACCGCATACGGAAGCCATTGAGGATGAACCATTAGATTCAAGAATATCGGAAACGACTCGGATCGCATAAGGAAAAGTTTCTTCAGCGGGAAGCACTGCTTCCAAGGCACGTTTAGTAAGTATCCCGTGTCCGATTTCCCGCCGACCAGGACCACGTTCAGGACGTACTTCACCAGTAGAAAAAGGTGGAAAATTATAATGCACAAGGAAACGTTCACGATATTCACTAATTAACTCGTCCATTATTTGCATATCTTCAGTTGAACCAAGAGTAACCGTAACCAAAGCCTGCGTTTGTCCACGGGTAAAAAGTGCCGAACCATGCGTACGTGGGAGTACACCAACTAGACAATTTATCTCACGGATTTCATCGGGTTTACGTCCATCAGGACGTATCCCTTGATTAAGAATAAGATACCTTACCCGTTGAGAAAGAATCTTTTCCACAATTTTATTAAGTATTTTTTCATCAAATTGAAGTGCATATTTATCTTTAGCTACTTTTTTGATTTCCTCTATTTTTATTTCTCGTTCTTTCTTTTCTCTTATCCGTATTGCTTCCTCAAGGAGGGGATTAAGAAAGGAAACAATTTCTTGGGGAAGATTTTCCATAATATTTTCTTCCGGTAATACCAGCTTTGGTTTACCCACGGAAAGAATTTCTTTTTCAAATTTAATAATCGTCTTAATTTCTTTCTCGGCTATTCTTAATGCTTCACTCACAATTTCTTCGGGTAGTTCTTTTAGATTACCTTCAACCATAATTATCCCTTCTTCTGTCCCGGCAACAATAATATCTAAATCCGAATTTTCCAGTTGGGATAGTGTTGGGTTGACTATAAATTCATTTCCTAAACGACCGAGGCGGGTTACACCAAATACTTTATTAAAAGGTAAATCCGAAATATTTAGAGCAACCGACGTTCCAATTAAGGAAAGAACTGCTGGGTCATTTTCAGTATCAACAGAGAGAACGGTTACCATTACTTGTACTTCTTGAGCAAAATCTTCTCCAAAAAGAGGACGGATTGCTCGGTCAGTTAAACGGCTAATGAGTATTTCTCTTTCCCGAGGGCGCCCTTCACGTTTATAAAATCCCCCAGGTATTTTCCCTGCTGCGTAAGTGCGCTCCCGATAATCAACCGTCAAAGGTAAAAAACCACTTTCTTCCGTAGGTATCTCACCAATACAGACCGTAACCAATACCACCGTATCACCAAATTGGACCAATGCTGCACCGTTTGCTTGCCGGGCAAAGTCTCCAACTCTAATTTTTAATGTCCGTCCGTAAAGTTGTGTCTCAATTGTGTTCATTTTTTTAAAATTAACGAGATAAATCTAATTTTTTCAAGAGATTTTTGTAGGTTTCCACATCATATTTTTTTAGATAGCTAAGTAAGCGTCTTCTTTGTCCAACTAATTTTAATAAACCCTCCCGAGAATGAAAATCCTTACGATGAACTTTAAGATGCTCAGTAAGATAATTGATTCGTTCGGTCAAAAGAGCAATCTGTACCGCTGAAGAACCGGTGTCCGTTTCGTGAATTTTAAATTTTTCAATAATTTCCTTTTTCTTTACTTTTGCTGAGTCCATAATTTATTCCTCCCGTAAAGAGACGAGGTCTCTACGAGACTTTTCGTCCTTGAGAAAGAAATTCTTTGCTTGAAGAATATCTTTTTCAATTTGTTTTTTTAAGGCTATTGATGTAGAAAACTTCTTTTCTTCACGAATTTTTTTTAAAAGGAGAAGTCCCAATTTTTTGTGATAGAGATTCCCTTGATAAGAAAGTAGATGTACTTCTACTCTACTCTTAGGGCTTTGTACAGAAAATGTTGGCTGAGCACCAATATTGACAATTCCCTGGTATACACCAAAGCGGCGTATACCCTGATACCAGTTTCGCTGGCAGGCAGGTTGGTAACCGTTCTCCAAGACTCGAGCAAAGAATACGCCTTTTGGCAAGAATAGTCCGGAGTTAACTTGTAAATTTGCGGTCGGAAAACCTAATTTTTTTCCGCGCCCAGCACCAGAAATGACTTTCCCAGCGATTTCGTAAGGTCTGCCTAAAAGATTTTTTACTTTTTCCATTTTCCCTTCTTTTAATAATTTACGAATGTCGCCAGAAGAAATATTCATATTTTTATTTTTTAATAAGGGAACAACTTTTACTTGAAAATCATATTTCTTACCTAATTTTTTCAATAAAGAGGCATTACCTTTTCTCCGATAGCCAAAACGAAAATTTTTACCGATAACTATACATTTCGTATTCATTTTTTTCATTAATATCTCTCTGACAAATTCTCCCGGAGAAAGATGAAAAGTATGTTCAGGATTTAAAGAACGCATTTTTATATTCCACTTTTTCAGCAGTTTCTCTTTTTCTTTTTCACTCATCAGCAAGGCAGGACTAAAAGGATGCGGTGAAAAAGTCAAAACTAAAGGTCGAAGATTTTCTTTTTCGGCTACTTTTTTCAGTTCCGAGATAACTCGCTGATGTCCTCGATGTAGCCCATCAAAATTACCAATCGCAATTGCATATTTCCTCATTTTTATTTTTAAGAAAATTTTTTTACATAACTAAGAACTAACTTTTCAACTTGCTTCAAATTCCCTTCCAAAATACAACCACTAGCATTATGATGTCCACCACCACCAAAATGTTCAGCAATTTTATGCACATCAACTTTATTTCGTGAACGAAATCCGACTTTGATTATATTTTTTCCTTCTTTTGTTTCACGAAAAAGCACGCTTATTTCTACGCCCGGTATAGTTAATGGATAATTAATCGTCTCTTCATCGGGTTGACCATTTTTATTCTTTTCATACATTCCCCGGGTTATCTCCTGGTAAGCAATCTTCCCTCTACCAGTTAATTTTAAAGTAGTCAAAGTTGAACCTAAAAGTTTGAGTGTAGAATATGATTTCCTCGTATATATTTTAGAATAAATTTCTTCCGGATGGATACCATAATTTAAAAGGTCAGCAACAATTCTATGTGTGTGGGCAGTTGTATTCTCTTGTTGAAATTTACCAGTATCCGTTAGTATACCTACATAAAGACAGAGTGCTTCTTCACAAGTAAGGACTCCCCCTGATTTTCCAATCAATTGATAGATTTGTTCAGCGGTTGCACTTGCTTTCGGGTCAAACCAGTTTATATCTCCGTAATTTTGCGCAGAAAGATGGTGGTCAATGTTAATTACTAGACCAAGTTGTTTTTCTAAATTGATAATTCCACCAATCCTCTCTGGCTCACTGCATTCAAGAATAAAACCGACATCAAAATTACTAAGAACTTTATTTTTTTTCTCAATCCAACCAATCCACGGAAGAAAAGAATAAATCTCCGGCACAGGATCGATATTAGTAATAGTTACCCTTTTCCCTAACCTTTTTAACCAACTACTCAAGGCTAACTCTGACCCCAAGGTGTCCCCATCGGGATTTAAATGGGCAGTAATAAAAAAACTGCAATTATTTCTTACGCTCTCAAGTATCTGCTGGATAATTTTATTTCTTTTTATCATTAGTTTTATCTTTCTCTTTTTCTAACTGATAGAGAATTTCATTAATTCTTTGGGCACGCATTAAACTGGAGTCATAAACAAACTCTAACTCCGGAATACGACGTAAATCGGTGCGTAAACCAATTTCCCGACGAACAAAAGGAAGAGCATGGACTAACGCTTGGGCAGTTTTTTCTCGTTTTTTCTGATCTCCAAGAACGGAATAAAAAATTTTTGCTTCTCTTAAATCATCAGTAATCGTTACATCAGTAATCGTCAAAAAACCAATTCTTGGGTCTTCTAAAGAGTTAACAATTTCGGAAACTACCCGCTGTAAAAGCTCTCTTATGCGTAATACACGTTTTCTCTGCATAAAGAATCACCTTTAATGTACTTTAATTTCATAATCTACAATTTTTATTCCTGGTTCAGCCTGAAAAAAGTTGATCACCCGGTCAAGATAGACTTGCCCACTTCGTCGTTCGTTTGTTACACAAACAATACCTAAGGTCGCTTTCTGCCAAAGCGCACAATCGTCTATTTCACTAACTGCAAGATTAAACTTATTCCGTAAACGATCCTTAAGACTTTTGAGAACCTGTCTTTTTTCTTTTAACGAAGAAACGGCCGCTAAATAAAGAACTATCCTACAACTACCAATAATAAAACTCATCCTATTTACTTGTTTCTGGCTATCGGCTAACAGCGAATTTCTTAAATTTCCAAAATTACTTAGAGAGGACAAGTTTCCGTGCTACTTTTACCTTTTCGTATATCTCAAGCAGGTCCCCGGTTTTCAAATCTTGAAAATTTTCTAAACCTACACCACATTCATACCCCTTTTCTACTTCGTGAACGTCCTCTTTAAATCTTTTCAAAGAAGCAATTCGTCCATCATAAATAATTCTATTTTCCCGTAAGAGATGCACATTTGCCCCGCGGATAACCTTACCTTCCTCAACATAACAACCAGCAACAACACCTACCTTCGGAATCCGGAAAAGCTGACGAATACTCAACCGTCCAAGAACATTCTCCTTAATGCCCGGCTCAAGTAAACCTTCCATTGCTGCTTTTATTTCATCAATCAATTCATAAATTATCCGATAAGAACGAATATCTACACCTTCCTCTTTAGCCAATTTTTCTGCTCCTGGCTCAGGACGAACATTGAAACCAATAACTACTGCTTCCGATGCCGCCGCTAATAAACAATCGGACTCATTGATCCCACCCATACCAGAATGAATGATTGATAGTTTTATCTCCGGATGGATAAGTTTGGATAACGAATCTTTGATCGCCTCCAAAGACCCTTGAACATCGGCTTTGAGAATAAGTTTCAATTCTCTAAGTTTACCTTCTTTTACCCGACGATAAAAATCGTCAAGAGTAACATGTTGCCGACGGAAAATAACTTCCTGAGAACGTATCTGTTGCCGCTGTTGAGCAATCTTTTTCGCTTCCTGTTCATCAGGAAGAATAAGAAAACGGTCACCAACTTCGGGTACATTACTAAAACCTAATACTTCAACAGGAGAAGTTGGGGATACCTCAAGTAAACGTCGTCCCCGGTCATCAATTAATGCACGCACTTTACCCCAAGTAAATCCGGCAAGAAAACTATCACTAATCCGTAATGTTCCTTTTTGGACTAAAACCGTGGCTAAAGGACCTTTCCGTGGATCAAGTCTTGCTTCAATGATTATTCCGCGTGCCGGACCGCTCGGATTAGATTTCAATTCTAAAAGTTCTGTCTCCAAAAGAATTATCTCTAAAAGTTTATCTAAATTAATTTGTTTTTTTGCCGAAACTTCTACAAAGATAGTTTTCCCACCCCATTCTTCAGGAATTAGACCTAATTCAGCAAGTTGTTGTTTAACTTTTTGTGGATTAGCCGTTGGTAAATCAATTTTATTTATGGCTACAATTATCGGCACATTTGCCGCTCGAGAGTGGTTAATTGATTCAATTGTCTGAGGCATCACTCCATCATCAGCCGCAACTACTAAAACGACAATATCCGTAACTTGCGCGCCACGGGCACGCATCGCCGTAAACGCTTCGTGTCCGGGGGTATCCAAAAAAACAATTTCCCCTTTTTTACTCTTTACTTTATAGGCACCAATATGTTGAGTAATTCCGCCATACTCTTTTTCGGTTAAGCGTGTTTGTCTAATCGCGTCAAGAAGTGAAGTTTTACCATGGTCAACATGCCCCATAATTGTTACTACCGGAGCACGGGGAACAAGTTTAGAGGGCTCAACTATCTCCTCTTTAAGCAGTGTTTCTTCACCGTATAAAGGCACAAATTCTACTTCATAACCGTACTCGCCAGCAATCAAGGTCGCCGTATCTGGATCAATCCGCTGGTTAATGGTCACTAAACTCCCTAAAGAAAGTAATTTCTTAATCAATTCCGCCGGTTTAACCCCAATTTTTTCGGCAAGTTGTGCAGTAGTAGTTGTTTCATCAATTTTAATTTTTGGTTTAATGATGGTTGGTTTTACGGGTTCACCCCGTATAATTTCTTTACGGGGTTCAACTCTGGGAGTGACTACCTCTTTAACTTTTACCGGTAAAGGAGAAATAGTCTCTACTTTTTCTTTCGCAATAGTTACTTTCTTCGCGGTAGGAATGGGAAGAATTACGCTTTCTTTGACTGGAGAAACAGTCTTCTTAGGTTTAATTATTGCTCTTGGTCTTTTAGTGATTTCCTTCTTGACAACCTTTGTAATTTTTTTTGCCTGGACAGTTCTTTTTGCCGCAGGTTGAGCAATCTTACGACCTTTCTTAACTGTTTTCTTTTTAGAAACTACGGGCGATTGAACTTTTTCTTTACTGGTTGGTTTTTTCTTCTTCATTGATTTTTTCTTTTTCAGTAAGATGTTCTTTAGCCAAACGGATAAGTTTTTCTGCCTTTTTTTCACCAATACCTTGCAAGGCAGTTAACTCTTCAATTTTTGTTTTTGCTAAATCAGCAATACTTTTGTATCCGGCTTTTTCTAAAGTCTCGGCTAATTTTGGACCGATACCGGAAATTTTTTGTAGTTCAGTAAGACTGACTGTTGTTTCTTTAATTAATTCTCCTTTTTTTTCTGATTCCGATTTTATATCTAAATACCAACCCACTAATCTTGAGGCCAACCGCACATTGTTCCCATTTTTACCAATTGCCATTGATAACTGGTCATCAGCAACAACTACTTCTGCTCGTTTTTGTTCCGGAGTAACGATATTTACCTTAATATTCTTTGCCGGGGTAAGTGCTAAAGTAATCAATTTTGCTGGTTCAGCATCCCACGGAATAAGGTCTATTTTTTCTCCACGTAATTCCTCAATTATTGGTCTAATCCGTGAACCATGGACACCGACACATGTACCCACCGGGTCAACCCTTGGATTATGCGAAACTACCGCCACTTTTGAACGGATACCTGGTTCACGACTTATTGCCACTATCTCTACCGTACGGTCATGTACTTCCGGTACTTCTTGGGCAAAAAGCCCTCTCAGCAATTCGGGATGTGTCCGGGAAACAAGAATCTGTGGTCCGCGTGGTCCTTTATCCACTTTAACTACATAAATTTTAACTCGTTCACCAATATTTAATTTTTCTCCTTTTATTTGTTCCCTTGAAGGAAGAATTGCCTCACTTTTACCAAGGTCAACAATAATATTGTGGTCAACGAAACGGTGCACAAATCCCGTTACTACTTGATTTTTTTTGTTCAAAAATTCGTTATAAAGATTTTCCCGTTCAATTTCTCTTATTTTTTGGATAATTACTTGTTTAGCCGTTTGTGCCGCAATACGCGAAAAATCTTCCGTGTCAATAGGTATTTCTATCTCGGCATCTAAAGTGGCCAAAGGAAAATTTTTTTTTGCTTCTTCTAACAAAATTTCATAATTAGGATTAGTAACTTGGTTAACTACCTTTTTAACTAAATAGGCTTTAATTGCTCCATTTTCTGGATGGATATCGACTTTAATATTATCCAACCGACCGGAATGTTTACGGAACGCCGAAATTAAAGCCGACTCAATCATTTTTAATATTTCTTCTTTTTTTATCCCTTTATCCCGTTCAATTTGTTCTAAAACTGGGAAAAGTTCACCTGCTGGTTTAGTCATATTATTTTTTACCCTTTGAACTTTTGCAAATTTTTGAGCGACCTCCAATGTTACATCGGGGAGGAAAAATTTTAATGAGCAAAAAAATACAAAAGTTCAATCATTAAATTTCTACTTCTAAGCGCGCACAAGCAATATTCTCCAAAGGTATACTGATTATTTCTGTCTCCGAAATACCTAATTTAACTTTACCTTCTTCAATTCCCAAAAGACGCCCAAGAAAATGTCGCTCTCCTTCCATTGGTGCATATAAATTTATTTTTACTAAACGGCCGGAAAATTTCTGGAAATCACTTTCTTTTTTTAAAGGACGGTCTAAACCCGGCGAAGAAACCTCTAAAATATACCTTTGCGGAATAATATTTTTCTCATCAAGAAAACGACCAATTTTTTCACTCATTTTTGTACAATCGTCAAGAGTTAAACCGCCAGGTTTATCTATAAATATCCGTAAAACCCAACCTTCTTTCTCTCTCCGATATTGTAATTCAACTAATTCGTAATTCTCACTGCTAATTAACGGAGTTAATAAATTTACTAATTCCTCTCTGATACTCATCTAAAAACTTTTCTTCTTCAATTAATTTCGGGGACTTTTTTAAGCAATATTGAATCCTTTTACACTCGCTTACCTTCTCAGAGTTTCGGGGATTTTCTCTGAACGACATCAAAGTTTTTGACGCCCTTTGCCTTCAGTCAAAAAATTACCAAGTGAAGAGAGAACCCCGAAACTCTCTTCTTTCTACTCTATACAAAAAAAGTCCGAAATTTCGGACTTGATTTTTTGTTTAATTATACAAAAAATAAATGAAAAAATCAACCCCACGTCCTTCCCCTAAAATTCAGAGCCATTTCAAATTCGTCCCGTAAAGATTTACATCTACCCCGTAAATGAAATTCTACGGGGTCTACGGGATTTGGAGAACTATAGTTGAAATTCAACTTTATAACATTTAAATTATATATAAAAAAAGGAGCAAGGTCAACCCCGTAAATGAAATTCTACAGGGTCAACCCCGTAAAGATTTTCATCTCGTAAAGAGACGAGGTCTCTACGAGACTTTTCGTCTACCCCGTAATGGTATCACAGTGTCGCCGTTGTCCCACCACAATGGTATCACAGTAGCAGTTGTGATACCACAATGGCGATACTGTCCCACCACAGAGACGAAGTTGTGGTGGGACTGTGGTGGGATTGTGATACCATAAATGAAATTCTACGGGGTCTGCCCGTAAAGATTTTTCATCTACGGGCTCTACGGGGTCAAGTCAAAAATTTTTTTATTTCGCTAACTAAATTATCTAAAGGTATATATGCAATTTTACTTTCCGAGCGTTTTTTTACTTCCACTTTCCCCAAAGAAAGGTTTTTTTCACTGATTACTATCCTTACCGGTATACCAATTAAATCGGCATCTTTAAATTTTATCCCGGCACGTTCATTACGGTCATCAAGAAGAACTTCGTAACCTATCTCTTGTAGCTTCTGATAAATATTCTCACTCAAGGTCGCTATTTTCGGGTCATTAGAATTAACCAGAATAATCAATATTTGATAAGGAGCAATACTTGGCGACCAAATAATTCCATCTTCATCGTGGTTTTGTTCAATTGCTGCCGCAACAATCCTTGAAACACCTATACCGTAACAACCCATAATGAAATACTGTTCTTTCCCTTGCGCATCAAGAAAAGTTGCTTTCATCGCTTGAGAGTATTTCGTTCCTAATTTGAATGTATGCCCAACTTCAATCCCCCGTGAAAAAGTAAGTGTCTTTTGACATTTTGGACAAAGGTCACCGGGTTTTATTTTCCTTAGGTCAATTATTGCTTCCGGTTGATAATCTCTTCCGATATTTATGTTTATTAAATGGTAGTCCTTTTTATTTGCCCCGGAAATAGCATTAACAATATTTTCTACTGAATAATCAGCCAAAATTGGGATGTGGGAAGTGGGATGTGGGAAGTGGGCGGGGCCGGCAAAACCTACCGGTGCACCAGAAACCTTTTCAATCGTTCCGCCATCGGCTAAAATTAATTCATTGCAATTAAGATACTTTTTCAATTTTGTTTCATTGACCTCGCTATCCCCACGAATTAAAACCATTACTGGTTTATTATCCGCAAGATAAATTAAACTCTTAATAAATTTTTCCACCGGTGCTTTTAAAAAATTTCCCACTTCCTCTACTGTCCTTAAATTCGGCGTATGAACCTCTTTCAATGGTTCCAACTTGTCGTTCTTTGCTCTTTCCTCAGAACCCTGACGGACTCTCGGAACGGGTCGCTCTTTGCTCTTAGCGACCTCCGCCACTGAATCAATGGTGGAGACCTCTGCTCTTTCCACATTTGCCGCATAACCACAAGATTCACAGGAAACAATCTCTTCCTCACCGGTTTCGGCTAAAACCATAAATTCATGAGAAAAACTCCCCCCAATTGCTCCGGTCTCTGCCTCAACCGGACGATATTTGAACCCACAACGGTCACAGATTTTAGCGTAAGCAGCAAAAACAATTTTATAATATCTTTCCGCATCCTCCTCAGTAGCATGAAAGGAATATGCATCTTTCATATAGAATTCTCTTGCCCGCATTACACCAAACCGGGGACGGATTTCGTCACGAAATTTAGTGCCAAACTGGTAAAACATTTTTGGTAATTCCCGATAAGAACGAACTTCATTACGCACTAAATCCGTAATCACTTCCTCGTGGGTTGGACCGAGAGCAAATTCTCCTTCTTTCCGGTCCTGCAAACGCATCAATTCTTTACCATAGACAGCCCAGCGACCGGTCTCTTCCCAGAGTTCACGCGGTAAAAGTAAAGGTAAAGAAACTTCTAACCCACCAATCTTATCCATTTCTTCACGGACAATCTGTTCAACTTTCTTCAATACCCGTAGACCAAGTGGTAGCCATTCATAAACACCGCTGGCTAATTTACGAATCGTTCCCGCACGGAGCATCAATTTCTGCGAAATTGTATCCGCTTCTGCCGGTGTTTCCCTCAATGTGGGCAAAAAATATTCCGATAACCGCATAGTTTTAGACTGCAACCACTGGAATGGTAATAACCTTCTCTGGAACTGTAATCTCTTTTGTTTTTTTGTCCATCATTTCTAAAATTTCAGGACTGAAATATACCTCACCACATTGTTTGCAAACCTCAGCTTCAATATTCTCAAAAAGAATATATTTCTCACCCCATTTGTGAAGATGCTTCACTTTTTCTTTTACAATTTTTCCTTTACAAAAATAACATTTTTCCATATAATTTATTCCCTCCTTTTCCGCCAGTCAATCCATTGTTCTGCATCGGGTCTATAAATAGTAATGATAATTAAAATGTCCGCCACCGCTAAACCACAAACAAAGTGTATTGGTTTGTTTTCATTTGTAAAACCCAAAACAAGACAACTCCTTCCTCGTGAGTCACCGGGATAATCTTCAATTACTTCTAAATGAGAAGATAAGAGTGCCTCTTCAATTTCTTTCTTTGTTATTTGGTCAGCATCTCTTTCTTCTTCGGCATGCGAAGTGAGGCGATATTTTTTCGCACGCACCAAATTCTGAATATAGAGAATTTTTTCCATCCACTATTTGTTTAGAGTTATTTTAACAAAAAATTTACAAAAAGGCAAGACCAATGAAAAAACAAATTCTATAAAGGTCAAAAGGAATTTTGGCTTAGAGTCCGGCAGGAAAAACTTCTTCGGTGAGTATTAACCAGGTTAATATATCAAATTTGACCCCTCTCCGCCCGATAGGTCATTAGTGCCCTTCTTGGATGCATTCAAATTTTATAAATTTTACTCCTGTGTCCAACAGAGTAAACAATTATCAGATTTTGGGAATGTTTTACTTCATATATTACTCGCCAATCACCTACCCGTAATTTGTATAAACCTTTATATTTTCCTCCCAAAACTTCAGGTCTTATTTCCTCAAAGTTCTTTGCTAACCAGTGAACTCTTTCCGATAGGTCATGGTCTACCGATAATAATTCTTTCTCTTATCGGTTCATCTAACTGGTCTAAATCTTCATCTGCTTCCGGACGATACTCAACCCGATACATCACAACGCTACCCCGTATTTCCGGGCAATTTCTTTTTCCGGGATTGTTTTTCTTTCTTTTTTCAAGATAAGGTCAAGTTTTTCTTGAAATTCTTCCCGCAGTTTCAGACCGTAATCAGGGTCTCCCAACAACTCTTGAAGTTTTCGGTTAACCACCTTTTCTACCAATTTTTCAATCTCAGAAATAGTTATTGTATTCTCTCCAGTTCTATAATCCGCTTGTTTCTCCCTTACCAAAAAACGGAACTTATTCTTTTTTCTCATTTTACGCTCCCTTTCAAGTCATAAATTACAAATTTTTTGTGATTTTGTCAATTCAGAAACTCATTCCTAAAGAGACTTTCCCCGAGAGGACCTGCCGAAAAAATCAGAAAATTACCTCCGTCCCGATTTTTCAAAAATATTCCGATAACCGCATATCTTTAAAAAAGATTACACAGATTAAAAATCGCTGAAATCGTAGTTCGTAATCGCTGTAATCAAGCTTTATTTAAATGAATTATAATAAAAAAAACCTTCTTCTGTCAATCCTTGCCTCTTCGGCAGGTCGCCGTAGAGGCGACCTTCAGTATGTTCAAGCTTCAGCCGTGAGTTTCAGCCGAACGGATGGATTTTCAAAATTCAGGCAGGAAAAACTTACTTGGTAAGAAGCGAAGATCCACTGAAGCTTCAGCATAGGTGGACAATTCCACGATAGTTTCCACCTACATTTCATTTCGGCGGACAGGCAATTAAAACTTAAGGAAATAACTAACTTAAGGAATGAAAGATATAATTCAAAATTCATTACAAATTCAAAATCGCCTTTGGTTTACTTATCAGTTCACTTAAAATAAATTCTTTTTCAGCTGATATGTAATCCTGGAACGATTTTGGATTGTTAATACATCATGGATTGTGTTTATCATTCCTCATTGAGTCCTTTTTGTATGACTTTTTATTCTACCTACGCCTGTAATTTATCTTTTTAATTTGAACTGTCAAATTTTATTCTTGGAAAATTGACCTCATTTTTTACCAATAAAATTTAAGATCCAACCCGGCTTCTAAAATAGATTCAAATTTATAAGGTTCGTAAGAAGTTAATCTATCGACGGGTATATGTACAGGAAAGATTAAAAGACCACCATTGAGCCCGATTGTACAATTGTTTTTTAATGGTGTACTTAATTTTAATCCCAGGTCTAATGCTGGTTTAATGGATGTAACTCTTTCTAAATCCCCATCTAAATCAATAGATGTATCAGATGGATCTTTTAATTTCCAGTCATTACGTTCATACGTAAAAGCTATACCCATTCCATTCTCCAAAGCAAGGTGTAATAAATTTAAATTAATATTAAAACTATATTTAGCCATAAAGATTGTGGATTGAAGAACAGTGGTCATTTCGCAAGGAACTATATAGGTGCCTTCTTTACTTGAATCTATATCCACATTAAATTTATTATATCCCCCAATACTTAAAAACGAGATTCCCAAACCAACTTCAAGGATTTCGAAATGGGGTACCTTTTTACCACGATACAATTCAATCTTGGCTCCATAATTGGGTATTTCATATATATTTTGATAAACATCCCATTTAGCTATAACATAGATGGCTTTTGTTTTTAGTTGAATATAATTTAAAAAGTCATTTGATCTGTTTTCTTGAGCAGTAAGATTAAGGAATGTATTAAAAATAAAATAAGTAATTAGAATAATTTTTTTTAACTGATAAGTAGAGTAAAGGCAATTTTGAATTATATTTTTCATTCCTTAATTCTATTATTTACTTAACTTTTTTTAACTAAATACCATGTAGTATATATTTCAATTCCACGATGGTTCAATTAAAACAAACTACATATGCTAGATGGGCTCGTAGATATACTGCATTTCAATTCCACGATGGTTCAATTAAAACTTTCACTCTCTCTTTATAGTCCTCGCACCATTCTACATTTCAATTCCACGATGGTTCAATTAAAACTCTAAATTTATTATGAAATACTCTCTTATAATTTAATTTCAATTCCACGATGGTTCAATTAAAACTCGGATGGTAAAAAATTAAAAGGAGGGAGTAAATAATTTCAATTCCACGATGGTTCAATTAAGTTTTGATTCAACTGAATTGATTATAGAGGTGGTATAGAAATTAGCAAAACTTTCTAAGGATGTAACTTTGTAGAGGTCAATTCTCGCGGTAAGCCATTTTTTCTTTAGGAGAACATTAAAGAGGTTAACGATTAGAGATGTCTTACCATATCTTCGTGGTGAGAGAAGAAATATCCGTTCATTACTTTCTACATCTTTTATAAACATTTTTATTTCGTTTTCCCGGTCAATGAAACTTTCACCGATTACTTCTTCACCATAAACAAACGGATTTTTCATCGCTCATCTCCAATTATGTATTTTTACATTATGTATTTTTACATAAAAAGACCGGTTTTGTCAATAGGGTCAATCATACAATTCTTACCATACCGAAGCCGGCGGAGTTGAGTTCACCAAAACCACATTCGTAACCGAATTTTATCAGTTCAAGTGAACCGGTAGCAACAAACGGGCACATTATTGCTGGTATTTTTATGTCTAATGAATTACTGTGAGATTCTTCGCGGAGTTTATCCTGCACCTTTTTAGAAACGAGATTGTTTCGCTTACGCTCACAATGACTTAAAAAGGTGCGGGGGTCAGAATGACATAATTCTGGATTCCCGCCTTCGCGGGAATGACAACCTAAACTTTTTATGTAATGGATTAAAACTTGTGCTTTAGGTGTTTTTATATAATCGGCATCAAACTCAATCTTTAGTGAAGTGTTTTTTGGCTCTTTTCCATAGAAAACTTTATACTTGTTGATGAGGTTCTGTTTGATTTTTTCAGAAATTTCTTCTTGAGAATCCGTCGGTTTATAGTAATATTTGCTAAGTTTACCATTATGTTCCTTTTTGGTAGTTATTACCAGCGGTGAAAGGCAAAGAAATTTATATTCACCCTCACCCCCACCCTCTCCCGTCAATGGAGAGGGTGCAAGGTAGTCAGACAAGGTTTCTACTTGTGTAATAGGAAATAATTCTTCGCCTACTCGAATAGAACCAAGTTCTAACAAACCATTAACCAGATACTGAACGAATTCTTCCCAGGGTGAAGAAATGAACCAGAAAATTTCCGGTGAGAGTAGTTTAATCGTTGAATTGACAATTTGTTTTTTTGGAATTTGTAGCCAGGAGAAAGTAAAAAATTTGAATTTTTTTGAACCGTGGAGATGTTCTCCCTGGTGGAGAGAGGAAGAAAATTCTAAATTTGCTTTTGCCAACAGGTGATATATGCTTGAGGAGAGGAAATGAAAGTAATTTATGGGGATAATTTGATTTGGCTTTGCTTGAAGATTAACTCTTAAACGCATTAAAAATACCTCTACATTTGAAGTATCTCTTTATCCAGTATTTAGTGTATCATTTACTTGCCTAAAAGTCAAGAAAAAAAAGAGTGTCCGGCTTTGAAGTTTGAACCCATATTTTGCATTAGAAAAGCAAAATATGTCGGTAGACAGCCCACAAAATTGTGGGCTGGGTTAACCCAGCTCGTCACGACGGGCTGTCCATAGGATATTTTTTGCTATTGCAAAAAATAGGTTGAATATTACATCTTCTTAATTTCTTCAAGGAGAGTTTTGAGCCAGTATTTTGCGGAGATTTTTTTTACTTTTTATCCCACCACAACTGTGCCCTTGTGGTGGGATTATTTAATTGTTTCCAGTTTTTTCTTTATTTCACTGACAAAGAAATCGGCATCTTTAAGCATTTTTTTTGCTTCTTCTTTGGTTATTTCTTCCATATATTCATAATCACCGTTGCTTCTCGTCTCAAAGGCTTTCAATAAAATCTTATGCAGTTCAGGATTTACTTCTGCTGTTTTAGCAAAATATTCTCCGAATGCAGAATGAACCGCAGAATGTTTAGAAAATCTTAATTCTTTAGTAAGCAGTAACGCTTCAGCACAATAAAACATTGCATAGTATGCCCGAGAAACAGCACTATCAAAAAAACCATCTTGAATATCTTTTCTTGCCGCTTCTAAGTTTTTGTTTGCTTTTTCTAAGAGTTTTTTGATTTCATCATTTCTGGTCATAATTCAATTCCTTCTTGTAAAACATTATAAATGAATATTGTCTTATAAGATGCTTCCACTTTATCCTCTTCTTTTGGTAAAGCGGAAATTAAAACATTGTATTTCAGACATATGGGGCTGGATATTTCTACAATTTTTTCTATTTCGTTATATCGGGAGCCCATTTTCTTTAAGACAACTAAAATATCTATATCTGCCCCTGGTTCAGAATCACCACGAGCTTTTGAACCATAAAGAATGAGCCGACTTAAATTGTTTCCATAAACTTCTTTGAGTTTGTTGACCAACTCTTGAACAGCTTTCTTTTCGGTTTCAGTTAAATTATTTAGGTTATTCATCTATTGTTTTTTTTATTTTACAAAGTAATCGTAAACTTGTCAAAAAAATTTGTCAATTTCTTTAAGGAGAGTTTTGAGCCAGTCCTTTTCGGGAATTTTTCTGATTGGTTTACCCTGTTTGAAAAGTAAGCCGACACCCTTGCCACCGGCGATACCAATATCCGCATCTTTAGCTTCACCGGGACCGTTAACGATACAACCCATTACCGCGACCTTTAGTCGCGGGGTAGAGAGTGGAGAGTAGAGAGTAGAGAGTTTTTTTTCTAATTGGTTGACGATTTTCACTAAGTCAATTTCACAGCGGGCACAGGTGGGACAGGAAATGATTTCTATCCCGTAATTTCTTAAGTCCAAGGAACGCAAAATTTCATAGCCGGCTTTCACTTCTTCCCGGAGGTCATCAGTAGTTAAAGAAACACGAATTGTATCGCCAATACCTTGAGCAAGTAATAAACCCATACCCACGGCTGACTTGATTGCACCGGAAATCACTGTTCCGGCTTCGGTAATCCCTAAATGTAACGGGTAATTAGACCTTTGCGCAAAAAGACGATACGCTTCCACGGTCGTTGGCACATCTGCCGCTTTTAGCGAAATCACTATATCCTCAAAACCCATATTCTCAATCATCCGGACATACTCCATCGCCGAATCTACCATCACTTCCGCCTTACTCGTGCCTATTGCCTGTTGCCTATTGCCTGTTTTTAATGAACCAGCGTTTACACCGATGCGAATTGGAATGTTTTTTTCTTTCGTTGCCAAGACTATTTTTTCTACTTTTTCTCGGCTACCAATATTTCCCGGGTTGATTCTAATCTTATCTACACCTTGGTTTATTGCTTCTAAAGCTAACCGGTAATCAAAATGGATATCGGCAACTAAAGGAATTTTTATTGCTTTTTTTATTTTTCCTAAGGATTCAGCGGCTTCCCGGTCCGGAACGGCACAACGGATAATTTCACATCCTACTTCTTCTAATTCTTTAATCTGTTTAATTGTTCTCTTTACATCTCGGGTATCGGTCTTCGTCATTGACTGCACACGAATCGGTGCATCACCACCAAGATAAAGGTCTCCAATTTTTATTTTTTTTGTTTTCCGGCGAGCAATCTTCATTTGGTAAATAGACGAATTAAATCGTTATAAGTAGCAAAAAGAAAAATTGTTAAAATGAATGCTAATCCTAAAGCATTAGCGAATTGTATTCTTTTCTTGGTCATTGGTTTTTTGGTTACTCCTTCCCAAAGAGAAAATAAAATATGTCCCCCGTCTAACATCGGAATTGGTAAAAAATTAAAAATTGCTACCCCGGTAGAAATCAATCCAAGTAAATAGAAATAGTTTTGCCAACCAGTTTTCGCGGTCTGAGCAACGACCTGGGCGATACCAACCGGACCAGAAAGTTCCGGAGCAGTCAATTTCACTAAAGAACGACCTAAATAAGTAAAAGTAAGGACCGTCCAGAAGATTACTTGCTCAATACCTTTGAAAAATGAGTTTATTAAACCCAATTTTATCGTCTTCACTTCGGGCATAATACCGATCAAACCAATTTTTTGTTTCTCCTCGTATTTCGGGGTAATAAAAATATAAAAAGATTCATCTTTACGGCTTATTTTAAATTTTAATTTTTTACCTGCACTTTGATGGATAATTTTTGCTGCCTCTTCCCAGGAGGTAATTACCTCAGTAATTTTTTCTCCTTTCCTAGCTGGGCAGGCAATTTCTAAAATCCGGTCACCGGGTTTTAATCCTGCCTCAGCAGCGGGCATACCGGCAACTACTTCACCAATCACTGGTTCAGTAGAAACTTTCGGAATACCCCAGAAGAAAACTACCGTAGCGAAAATAAATATCGCAAAAAGGTAATTCATTAACGGACCGGCAGCAACGACCGGAATTCTTGAATACCAAGGTTGACTTAAAAATTCGTCTGGTTCACCTTTCTTCTCTTCCAACAGTTCACCTTTCATTTTCACCATCCCGCCTAAAGGAATAAGGCGTAAAGAATATCTTGTTCCACCGTATTCAAGACTAACAATTTCTGGTCCGAAGCCAAAAGAAAAATTTTCTACTTTTATTTTTTTTCTTTTTGCAACAAAAAAATGTCCTAATTCATGCAAAAAAATTACTAAACCAAAAGTGAAAGCAATCGCTAATAGACTAAGCATTTTTAATTAACTTCTCCGTTTCTTTTCTTGCCCATAAGTCACAAGTAAGAATATCTTGTAGATTAGGATTTTTTATACTTTTATGTTTTTCTAAAATCTTTTTAACTGTTTCCCCGATTTGCAAGAAACTAATTTTTTTTCTAAGAAAAGAATCTACCGCAATTTCATTTGCTGCATTTAATACTACTGGATAAGTACCACCTTTTTTACCGGCTTCAATTGCTAAGTCAAGACAAGGAAATTTCTTTTTTTCCGGTGGGAAAAAATTCAATTGTTTAACTTTGTTCCAATCCAAAGATGGTAAATGTGTATTCATTCTTTGAGGATAGGTCAAAGCATACTGGATTGGATAACGCATATCGGGTAAAGAAATTTGTGCTCTTAATGTACCATCAACAAATTCTACCATAGAATGCACAATTGCCTCCGGATGAATAAGAATATCAATTTTTTCATAAGGTAGATCAAAAAGATAATGTGCTTCAATTGTTTCCAACCCTTTGTTCATTAAAGTTGCGGAATCAATAGTAATTTTTTTACCCATTTTCCATTGGGGATGTCTTAGTGCTTCTTCCACAGTAACTTTTTTTAATTGTTCTAAAGAATAATTGTAAAAAGGTCCACCAGAAGCAGTAAGAATAATTTTCTTTACCTCTTTGAGGTAATCACCTCTCTGGTCTTCTTTATGGAGACATTGAAAAATTGCTGAATGTTCGCTATCTAAAGGCAAAATTTTCGCCTGATATTTTTTTACTTCGGCAAGAATAATTTCACCAGCAATAACTAAGGTTTCTTTATTCGCTAAAGCGACTGTTTTACCTGTTCTAATTGCTTCTAAAAATGGTAATAAACCAATCGCACCGACAACCGCAAAAATGATAAAATTTGCCTCCGGTAAACTGGCTAAATTTTTTAATCCTTCAATTCCCGAAAGGACTTTCACTCTTAGTTCTCTGCTCTTTGCTCTTAGCATATCTGCCGCTTCTTCATTCATTACTGCAACTACTTGCGGATAAAAATCACCAATTTGTTTTTCTAAGAGGTCAATATTTCTGTCCGCAGAAAGACCAAGAACTTGATAACCTGTATTAAGTTTCTTTATTACTTCAAGTGCAGTTGTCCCAATTGAACCAGTTGAACCAAGGATAACTATCTTCTTCATTGTATCACAGATTACGCAGATTAGAAAAAACGGATTACACAGATTAGAAAGTTGGAAAAATCGGTGTAATCATTTTCTTAAAAATCTGTGTAATCAACTTTTAAGTAAAGAGACGGAGATAGTAATAAAGGACAGGAGCAGTGAAAGTTAGTGTATCAAAACGGTCAAGGATACCACCATGTCCGGGTAATAAACTACTGGTATCTTTTACTCCGATTTGCCGTTTTAAATACGATTCGGATAAATCACCAAATAGTCCAGCAAGAGTTAAAATTATGCCAATGATGAAAACATGTAAATGAGTAAAATGTTTTAAGAAAAAATTTTTAAAAATTGAGACCACTAATATCCCGGTAAAAATTCCGGCAATTGTGCCTTCCCAAGTTTTCCGGGGACTTATTTTTTTGGCTAAATGATATTGCCCAAATTTTACTCCTACAAAATATGCTGCGGTATCGGAAACCCAAGCAGTAAGAAAAAGTAAATAGGTATATTCCCGACCAAAAGGACGCAATTCGCGCACCAAAAGAAGATGTCCTAAAAGCCAAACGACATAAACTATTCCCCAGAAAGTGAGAACAAGATTAAGGTAACCACCTTGCTCACTTGCTCTTTTCCGGAAGAGATTTAGCGCTAAATAAAACAAAATTCCAAAACTTAAGATTAACCCTGTCCCTTCATTGAGTTTTGGGTTAGCCAAGCCAAGACCATTAAAATAAAAAGAAAATAATAAAAGCGAACCAAAAATATAACCGAAAATTTTATCCGGTTTATAACCTTTCTCTGTCCAGAGATAATAAAATTCATAAAGACCTAAAAAAATAATTGCATAAACAAGCAAAAAAAAGGGAAGGTAACCTATCCAAATAAGGATAAGAATCAGTGGAATACCAAATAAAGCAGTAAGAAAACGTGGTAATAACATTTATGTAATTTCACTTAAATTCAGATACATTTGATTACAGCGATTTTTAAAGAACGATTTCAGCGATGAGCGACAATGATTTTATCTCTGTAATCGGTGTTTTTTATCGCCGTAATCATATAGTTGTATTGATTTAGATTCGACCGAAACGACGTTCACGCTGTTGGTAATCAATGATTGCCTGATAAAGGTCATCTTTTTTGAAATCCGGCCAGAGGACCGGGGTAACATATATTTCGGTGTAAGCAATTTGCCAGAGTAAAAAATTAGAAATTCGGTATTCACCACTGGTGCGGATTAAAAGGTCAGGGTCAGGCAAATCCGAACAATAGAAATATTTGGCAAATTCATCTTCATCAATTTTCTTTATTCCTTTATTCTTCAAAATTTTATTTACCGCATCAATAATTTCCTGTCTTCCACCATAATTAAGTGCAACATTGAAAATTAGTCCGTCATTATTTTTCGTCACAGTGACTGCTTTTTTTAGAACTTTTACACAGTCAGCAGGTAATTCTTCAATCCGTCCACTGATTCTTAATTGCACATTATTTTTTTTTAATTCCTCGTTTTCTTTTTCTACTTTCTCTTTTAATAATTGCATCAATGCTTTCACTTCCGTTTTTGGACGTTGCCAGTTCTCTGTTGAGAAAGCAAAAAGAGTAAGTACTTTTACTCCTAACTCACCACAAGTACGGATTATTTCTCTGATTCTTTCTACCCCGGCACGGTGTCCCATAATTCTTGGAAGATGTCGTTTTCTTGCCCAGCGTCCGTTACCATCCATAATGATAGCAATATGTTTTGGTAATCTATCTCGTCTAATTTTCTTTATCAAATCATCGTTAGTCCACATCAGTGCTTCTCTGTTTTTATCTATACTTCCATAATTTCTTTTTCTTTAAGAACTGAAAGTTCATCAATTTTTTTCATATAACTTTCCATTAATTTCTGAATTTTATCTTCATATTTGTAAAGGTCATCTTCAGGAATTTCTTTATTTTTTTCTGCTTTTTTTAATATTTCTACCGTTTCCCGTCGTTCATTCCGTAAAGAAATACGAAAATCTCCAGCCATCTTTTTTATTATTTTTACTAATTCTTTTCTTCTTTCTTCAGTTAAAGGTGGCAAGTTCAACCGAACGACTTTACCATCATTTTGGGGAGTAAGACCAAGATTTGCTTTAAGAATTACTTTTTCAATCTCGGGAAGAAGTGTTTTATCCCAAGGTTTAACTTCAATTGTTCGGAGTGCAGGAATAGTGATATTGGCCACCTGTTTAAGGGGAACAGGAGTCCCGTAATATTCAACCTTTATCCCATCTAATAAAGCAGTTGATGCTTTACCTGTACGCAAAGTAGCAAAATCAGTATGCAGTTTTTCTATTGTCTTTTTCATTTTTTCTTCGCTTACTTGACAAATTTTTTTAAAATTTTCTTCCCACATTTTCTATTTTACCTCTCCTCAATTAAAGTACCAACTTTTTCACCTCTCATCACTTTTAAGAGATTGCCTTTCTTAAAGAGATTAAAGACAATTATTGGTAAACGATTATCCATACAAAGTGAAAGTGCAGCGCTATCAATAATTTCTAACCTTTTTTTCAATGCTTGCATATAAGTTAAGCGGTCATACTTTTTTACTTTCGGATTTTTTAAAGGGTCCATCGGATAGACACCATCAACTTTAGTTGCTTTCAAGAAAACATCGGCATTAATTTCTATTGCTCTTAAAGCAGCAGCAGTATCAGTGGTAAAATAAGGATTCCCTGTTCCACCAGCGAAAATTACTATTCTTTCTTTTTCTAAATGTCTTACTGCCCGCCGACGAATAAATGGTTCGGCAATCTTTTCCATTTCAATTGCTGTTTGCACCCGTGTTGGTTGACCTAATTTCTCTAAACCATCCTGAAGAGCTAAAGCATTAATTACTGTTGCTAACATACCCATATAATCAGCAGTAACCCGGTCAAGAATTGCTTCTTTCTCAATAAATGGCATTTTATCCTTGGTGAGAATTTCTCGTCCTCGCCAGAGGTTACCACCACCAATCACTACCGCTATATCCGTACCCAATTTCCTTACCGAAATAATTTCTTTAGCAATACTTGATACTGCCGAAAGGTCAATCCCATGCACAAGTTTACCAAGAAAAGCCTCACCAGAAAGTTTTAAAACTACACGCTTATATTTTGTTTTACTCCTTTCCAACTGCTTTATTTCTCCTTTCCCCACACCTTTCAGGCAATCGTTTTCTTTTTCAAGAGTTTTGGGGTTCTTTCCTGTCACCGCTTTAGCGGGATCTCTAAAACGACATTAAATTTTTTAGTGCCTCTTGTCTCTAACAAAAAAATTATAGAGTGAAGGGAAGGTTCCCGCCACCGCCCTGGCGGGGTCTCCGAAAACTCACCCCTCCTTATTTATTCTTCACCTACTTTAAATCTTACAAAACGACGAAGAACAACATTTTCACCAAGTTTAGTCATTACTTGAGTAATTAAATCCTTAATTTTTATTTTCCCTTCCGGGTCACGAATATAAATTTGCTCAAGAAGACAGGTGTCCGTATAAAATTTTTGTAACTTACCCTTAATAATTTGCTCCATAACTTTTTCTGGTTTATTCTGAATTTGCGCACGGTAAACTTCTTTTTCTTTTGCAATTACCTCTTGAGGGATATCTTCAGGTTTAATCCATTGGGGAGCACAAGCAGCAATTTGTAAAGCCAATTCTTTGGCTAAATTATGAAATTCATTAGTTCGAGCAACAAAATCGGTTTCACAGTTAAGTTCAAGAAGAACACCAATTTTACCTCCGGCATGAATGTAAGAATATATAACTCCTTCCTGCGTTTTCCGTTCAGCACGTTTTGCCACTTGAATTATACCTTTCTCTCTCAAAAGATAGACTGCCTTCTCTATATCACCGTTTGTCTCCAGTAATGCTTTCTGGCAATTTAAAATACCGGCACCGGAGATCTGCCGTAACTTTTTTACCTGTTCAAGGTCAACCATTTTTTTCTCCTTCTTGGGGACTGGGTTCACTTAATGATTCTTCACGGAGAAGTTCTTCCTCAGGTATACCCATTTCCAAACCAATTTCTGTTTTGGGAGAAGTTTTCTCTTCTCCTCCGACCGCAGTGTATAACTCTTTCCCTTTAAGCACTGCATCAGCAATTATACTTATAAAAAGACGGATCGCCCGTAAAGCATCATCGTTCCCTGGTATTGGATAATCAACTACTTCAGGGTCAGCGTCCGTATCACAAACCGCAATAACCGGAATCTCCATTTTTTTTGCTTCAGCAAGAGCCGTGGCTTCATAGACCGAGTCAATAAGGTAAACTGCCGCGGGTAATTGTTCCATTTCTTTAATTCCAGCAAGCATTTTTTCTAAACGTAATCTTTCTTTTTCCCAGCGCATCGCTTCTTTCTTAGAGAGAACTTTGTAAATCCCATCAGATTTCATCTGATTAAGTTCTTTTAAACGAGCAACAGATTTCTTTATCGTTTCATAATTAGTCAAAGTTCCCCCGAGCCAGCGTTGATTTACATAATATGCACCGCAACGTATCGCTTCCTCCTGAATAATTTCTTGTGCTTGTTTTTTTGTCCCGACAAATAATATTTTTTTCCCTTCAGCGGTTAAATCACGGACAAATTTGTAAGCACGTTTTAATTCTTTAACTGTTTTTTGTAAATCAATAATATGAATATTGTTTCGCGCACCAAAAATGTATTTACTCATTTTTGGATTCCACCGTCTCGTCTGATGTCCAAAATGTACACCCGTTTCAAGTAACACTTTCATACTTATTGTGGTCATTTTTGTTTTCCTTTCTCCTTTAAAGTAATTACCTCTTTGATTAAAATTTTGGCCTGATGAAAGTCAGCCCATGTATTTATATTAAAAAACGAAATAAGTTGCGGATCAACTTTCTTTATTTCTCTTTCATCTATTTTGCAGACATTTACCTGTTCAAAAAAATCGATAATTCTTGGTCTTTTCTTTTTTTCCATCACTTCCATAATCGGTTGAAGACAGTTTTTTGAATATAGCGCACAGAAAGGTTCTTGCCCACTTTCTAACCAAGGGACAATTACATCATATTCTTTTTTCTTTTTTATTAAATAGCGCACTAATTCTGAAGAGATAAATGGTGAATCACAGGCACAAACAAAACTGTAAAAGTTTTTTGCATAATAAAGTCCGGAATGTAAACCACTTAAAGCACCGTAACCGGGGTAAATATCTTTTACTAATTTCACCGGAAACTTTTTAAATTTTTTTTCTTCATTAGTTACCACGATAACCTCCGTAAAAAGAGGACTAATTCTTTCAATTACCCATTGAAGAAGTGGTTTATCTTGAAGAAGTAAGAATGCTTTATTGATTCTTCCACCAAAGCGTTTACTTTCCCCACCAGCTAAGACAATCCCACTAACCAAATAAATCCCACTCTTCTTTAAAGGATGTGGAAGAAGGACGGGATAAACTTTCCGTGGCATCAGATAGGTAACCTACCATTTTTTTTCTAACCTTTTTCTTCTTTCTTTTCTTCCTCAATTTCTTCTTGTTGTGCTTCCTTTATTCCTTTTTTAAAAGAAGAGATTGTCTTCCCAATGGAACGTCCGATTTCCGGCAATCTTCTCGCACCAAAAATAAGTAAGACAATAAACAAAATGATGAGTAGTTCTCCCCAGCCAAGATTTGGTAACATAATTTATTTTTCCTCCTTTCTTTAACGATAAATACTCAACTCAACTTTTTTAGTTTTTTTCGGTAACCTTTTTAACGATTTAATCATCCCTAAAATTATTGAACTGATGAAATCCTTGACAAAAAAATTCAATGGTACCTTTTGTCTATTAACCATCAATTTTACATCTTTTTTTGTTCTTTTCGTCAAGAGAAATTTTTTCTCAATTAAATCAGCAATATTTTTTATTTCTCTAAAACTGAACCTTGGCACAGTCACCTCATCGGTGACCTGCCGAAGAGGCAGGGGAAGGTTAGTTTTTCTCTCACTGATTACTGCCAAAAGTTCATTCTCACCTGAAATTAAATTGCCCCGAGAATACACTTCTATTTTCGGTTTATTTTCTTTCTTATACCCTTCAGTTAAAACCAAATCTACATCACTACAATAATCAACCAGTTCATCAAGATTGAGTTCTTTATCCAAATCTTGTAAAAGTGCCATCTTTTTCGGTCCAGCAATAAGCACTGGTTTTGCTCCCGCTTTACTTATTCGCCAAGTATCCTTATTTGGTAAATCAATCTGAGAATGAACATCATGTTTGATTACCGCAATTTTATAACCGCGTCTTTTTAACTCAGGAATAATCTCAGTAATAAATTTTGTCTTTCCGCTACCGGACTTGCCAACAACGGAAATAATTGAAGGCATATTTTCTTGATACCTGTTTTATTCAGTCAAGAAATAAGATTTCTACCCTTTCGCCTTTCTTAACAACTTTTTTTTCTTCCGGCAAAACAATCAAACAATCTGCTTTCGTCAGAGAACTGATTATCCCCGAACCTTGCGGACCAGTCGTGCACACATAAAATTGACCATCCATTTTTTTCAATTTTCCCCGCAAGTAATATCTTAATCCTTGCTTTTTAACAATTTTTTCTTCAATGACCGCTTCCCCTTCAGGTAAAGAATAATTATTTTCTCCACGGTATGAACCCCGCCCTTGCGTGCAAGAGCGGGGTGAACCAGAGTGGTTCATACCTTGCATTTTCAAAATTGCTGGACGGACAAAAATTTTAAAAGTTACCATCGCCGAAACTGGATTTCCCGGAAGACCAAAAATGGGTTTATTCTTTAATAACCCAAATAATAAAGGTTTACCCGGACGAATTGCTAAAGTATGAAATTTTAACTTAAATCCAAGTTCTAAAAGACAATCTTTTACTAAATCGTATTCCCCAACCGATACACCGGCAGAAGTAAGCAGTAGGTCAGCAGTTTTAATCGCTTCTTTAAGTTTATTCTCCAAAATTTTTTTTTTATCCGGAATAATCCCATAGCGTAAAGGAATTCCACCGGCATTAAACACTTCTGCAGAAAGCATATAACTGTTAGAATCACGAATTTTACCTGGATTTAATTTTTCCTCAACTTCTACCAATTCATCACCAGTAGTAAGGATTGCCACTTGTGGCTTAGGATAAACTTTTATCCATTTCATTCCCAATGCGGCGAGAAGTGCAATTTCTTGAGCACGAATGAGTTTACCTTTTGTTAAAACCAATTTACCTTTTTTTACATCTTCACCGATTTGACGAATATTTTCACCTTGGACAACGGAATGAAAAATTTCTACTACTGTTTTACCATTATTTTTACAAATTCTTGTATCCTCAACTCTCACTACTGCATCCGCACCAGCAGGTAAAATTGCACCGGTCATAATTTTTATTGTTTCACCAGTGTTAATTTTTCTTCTCGGCAAATATCCTGCTGGCAAATCTTCTAACAGTCTAAGGATTACTGGCTTTTCCGGAGTAGCCAATTTTGTATCTTTCGCTTTCACCGCATAGCCATCCATTGCGGAATTAACAAAAGGAGGTAGGTTTTCCGGCGCATAAATATTTTCCGCAAGGATACGGTTTAATCCTTCAGTTAAGTGAACTTTTTGTTCTTTAAGAGGTCGCACATTATTGAGAATAATCTTTAATGCTTTTTTGGCAGACAGTAATTTTTTCATTTTTTGCTTTTCTAATTATGGTATCACAACTGCTACTGTGGTACCATTATAGATTTATTCCTCTCCAAAAGTCAAATTTACTTTATATTCTTTTCTGCGGCAATCTGCGTTTATTTTTTCTCATCATATCTACGTATTTCCCGATAGGTCATGGTCTACCGATAAACTTATATTTAACGCAGGCGCTGAATGAGTAATTGCACCAATAGAAATTCTTTCTACACCCAGTTGAGCAATCTTCCTTACATTTTTCAAGTTCACCCCACCGGAAATTTCAATCAAAGGACGTTTACGGTGAACAGTGCACGGTGCCCTCGCCCTGAGCTCGAGCCGAAGGGAACGGTGAATAAGTTCAACTGCTTTCTTTAACTGTGCCAAAGACATATTATCCAACATAATAATATCTACCCCGGCAGCAAGTGCCTCTTTCACCTGTTTTAAATTTTCTGCTTCCATTTCAATCTCTATCTTCTTCGGTGTTTTCTTTCTCAACTTCCTAACTTCTTCACTTCCTAACTCCCTAACTGCCCTTATATGATTATCTTTAATCAATATCTGTTCATCAAGTTTCATCCGGTGATTATACCCACCACCACAACGCACCGCATACTTTTCTAACTCTCTCCAAAGAGGTGTAGTTTTCCTCGTATCATAAATTCTCGGACTTTGGACTTTGGACTTTGGACTTTGGGCAACCGCCTCCACATATTTACGGGTTAAAGTAGCGATTCCAGAAAGATGTGCTAAAAAGTTTAAGGCAACTCTTTCTGCAGTAAGAATTGTTCTTGCTGGACCAATAATTTCTGCAATCACTTTCCCTTTCCCTATCTTCTCACCATCATTTACTTTTGTCTGGAATATGACTTTCTTTTTTTCCTTGTTTCCCATTTTCAGTTTCCTGTCTTCCGTATTCTGTATCTCAAATATCCTCTTTGCTACTTTTAAACCGGCAATTATGCCGTTCTCTTTAGCGATAATTTTCGCTCTAACCCGTAAATTGTCTGGAACCAAAGATTCAGTAGTTATATCTTTCTTCCCAATATCTTCCTTTAATGCCCGCTTAATCAAGAAATTTATTTTCTTATTATTCATTTTGAGGTAATTATCTCTTCAACTATTTTAGACTTTTACTGTCTCCCGTTTACTGTACTTCGGTAAAGCATTCAATTCAATAAGTTTATCACGGAGCATTGCCGCAAGTTCAAAATCTAAATTATCCACCGCTTCCTGCATTTGCTGTTTTAATTGTTCAATCAATTGTTTGATATTCGTCTTTGCAGCGTATTTTATCCCATCTTCGCGAATAAGAATTAATCCTTTTTCTTTTGCCCGATAAGTAAACTCTTCAAGTTCCTGGATCGCTTTCCTTACTGTCTGCGGCATAATACCGTGTTTCTGATTATATTTAATTTGTTTTTTTCTTCGGCGTTCCATTTCTTTCAATGCTCTTTCCATTGAACCAGTAACAAAATCAGCATAAAGAATCACTTCACCATTAACATTTCTTGCTGCCCGTCCACAAACCTGAATCAAAGATGTCTCTGAACGCAAAAATCCTTCTTTGTCAGCATCTAACACAGCAACCAAGGATACCTCGGGCAAATCTAATCCTTCCCGGAGCAGATTTATTCCTACCAAACAATCAAATTCACCTTTTCTTAGGTTCTGCAAAATTTCTACCCGTTCTAAAGGTTCAATTTCTGAATGTAAATATCTTACTCGCAATCCTTTAGTAAGCAAATATTCAGCTAAATCTTCGGCCATCCGTTTAGTTAAAGTTGTCACTAAGACCCGTTCTTTAGATTTGACCCGTTTCTCTATCTCTTCAATTAAATCATCAATTTGTCCTTTGAGGTGATCACCTCTTGTCGGTCTTACCATTACTGCCGGGTCAACTAAGCCAGTGGGACGAATAATTTGTTCAACAATTTTACCTCTGAGATAATCACCTCCTGCTTTTTTTAACTCATATGGAGCAGGTGTTGCTGAAACATAAATTGTTTGGTTAACCAAACTTTCAAATTCAGGAAATTTTAAAGGACGGTTATCTAAAGCACTCGGTAAACGAAAACCAAACTCTACTAAGGTTTCTTTCCTTGAACGGTCACCTTCATACATACCGCGTAACTGAGGTATAGTCACATGTGACTCGTCAATAAAAACAAGAAAATCGTCAGGGAAATAATCAATCAGACAAGCTGGTCTTTCTCCCGGTAAACGACCACTCAAATGCCGGGAATAGTTTTCAATCCCATGACAAGTACCGGTTTCTCGCATTATCTCCAAATCATATTTTGTGCGCATTTCTAATCTTTGTGCTTCTAAAAGTTTACCTTGTGCATGCAATTCTTTAAGTCGTCCTTTTAATTCTTTTTCAATAGCAACTAATGCTTCTTCTAAGCGTGGTCGGGGAGTAACAAAATGTTTTGCTGGATAAATATAAATTTTCTCTTTCTCGTTTATTGTTTTCCCAGTTAAAGGGTCAATTTCTTTGACTTTTTCAATTTCATCACCAAAAAGTTCAACCCGGATTGCTGTCTCCAAGTAGGCAGGAAATATTTCTATCGTATCCCCACGGACACGAAATTTACCCCGACTAAAATCAATATCATTCCGCTCGTAAAAAATACTCACTAACTCGGACAATAAAACTTCACGCGCTTTTGTTCGTCCTTTTTCAATATAAACACAGGCATCACGAAAATCTTTCGGATTCCCTAAACCGTAAATACAGGATACACTGGCAACGACAATTACATCCTCTCGTTCAAGAAGTGAACTGGTCGCTTTTAAGCGTAAACGGTCAATCTGGTCATTGATAGATGCATCTTTCTCAATATAAGTATCAGTTTGCGGGATATATGCTTCCGGCTGGTAATAATCATAGTAAGAAATAAAATACTCAACTGCATTTTCCGGGAAAAAAGATTTAAATTCAGCGTAAAGTTGTGCGGCTAAAGTTTTATTATGCGAAATTACCAAGACCGGTCTATTCACCTGAGCAAGCACATTCGCCATCGTAAATGTCTTACCTGAACCGGTGACTCCGAGTAAAACCTGATGTTTTTCTCCCCGAAGTAAACCATCGGTTAAATTTTCAATTGCTTGAGGTTGGTCACCGGCAGGACGGAAAGGAGAAACTAATTTAAATTTGTCCATTAGAGACAACTACCTCTTCAGGGTGAACTCAACTTGTCTTCAAGAACAGTAATTAATTCTTCAGCAGTAGTATCGTATCTTAAAGGAGTTAAGGAAACCATATTATTATGCAAAGCAGCAATATCAGTGCCCGGTTTATTTACTCCGGAAGGAGTTTTCCCGGTTAACCAGTAATATTTTAACCCACGCGGGTCAATCCGTGGTCTGATATCTTCAGAATAAATCCGTTTACCTAAATGAGTTACGGTTAGACCTTTGATTTCCTTTTCTGGAAGGTCAGGCACATTTAAGTTGAAAAAAATACCCAGAGGAAGACCATTTTTCAGTATCCATTTACTAACTTGGGCGGCATATTTTACTGCCGTAGAAAAATATTGTCCATTTTTTACCTGTAAAGAAACGGCTAAACCTGGTACACTGAGCATACTTGCTTCCCGTGCTGCCGCTACCGTCGCCGAATAAATTACATCTTCACCAAGATTTGCTCCCCGATTTATTCCCGAAACAACTAAATCTATTTTCCTCTTCTGATTGTTACTTTTAAAAAGAGACAATACAGATAAACGTACACAGTCAGCCGGAGTGCCATTAACGATATAAATATCTTCCCCTCCAGTCAATCCATTTTTAATTTTGAATGCCCGTAAAGGACGGTCTAAAGTCAAAGCATGACTCACCCCACTTCTTTCTTGATTCGGCACAACGACATGGACTTTACCAACTTTTTTTAGTTCTTTAATCAAAGGTAAAAGTCCCGGACCATAAATCCCATCATCATTAGTAATAAGTATTTGTTTTTTCATCGTCTTGATTACACCGATTTTAAAGGCCGATTACACAGATAGACCTTTACGATTTAATCTGTGTAATCTATTTCACTAACCTGTGAAATTAGAAGTGTTAAGTTGTCAACAATTTTATTTTAACAAAAAAAACGAAAAAAGGCAAAACTTTGTTGATTTACAGCATTGCAGAAAAACTTACCTGGTGGGTATTACCGAAGCACTGAAGAAAGTTTAAGAAGTATATCAAAAAAAATACCAAATCGTCAAATGTTAGTATATAGCACCAACCATATTATTTTAACACAACTTCAATCTCCGGTGTTACTGGTTTAGGAGTAGGCATTCGCACAATGACTAAAGGTAGTTTCTTCGCTTTTAATTCACTAACAGTTTTTAGATTTTCCTTATAAAGTTCAGGGTCATCTTGTGGAAGAATTACCAATTGTGCTCCTTTTGGAATTTGGTCAAAAATGTCAGGATTTTCAAAAGCATAGCGCATAAATTCAGCATGTAAATCCAAATTCTTTTTTACAATTTCTTCTTGAGTCATTTTCTTGCCTCCAATTCAAAATTTTGGCGATATTTTTTCCAATTCTTTTTAAGGTCTTGAGTAGCATGAGTGAAAGCCAAATTATAATTTACAAAATAAACTGGCTCTTTGTCAACTTTGCCGTCAAAATGTATTGTATCTTTATGGGCATAACCATGAGCGGTATCGTATCTTATTACTGCTTGCCAATTCTCTAAAATATATGCTTCATACTGAACACAAAATTCTAAAATTTCACCTTTCTCCTTTATAGCGGATACACGGAGACGGTCTAACATATTCGGTGAAAGATAATAAATATATTCAATTTCTTGCATTTCTTGGTTTATTTTACCAAAAATTTGACTAAAAAGCAAGACCATAAAAATTCTACAGGTCAAGTAAAATTTTCAATCCTTTTTGGAAAAGAGTTAAGCAGTAGGTATTACCGAAGTGAATATCGCGGGAACTTCCCAAACTTATCCCAAAAATCTCAACTTATCAAATGTCAAGGTTTGACCATACTGTCGCATTCTTATTTAGAAGCCCAACAAGGGTCTCTATCCCCCTTTGAATACGGTCCTTGCGTAAGTTGTTTCAAGTTGGCACCGTTGGTATCAACGAGCCATAAATCCCAAGTCGTAGAACTTGCATTTGATGGCTCAGGATTTACACAAACTATTAATTTTCTTCCGTCAGGTGAACAGGTTATGGTTTGATAAACATAGCAACCCCAGTCAATAAATCCATAATAGCTACCAATTTTTATCTCTTCCTTCATTACTAATTTCTTCTGTTCAGTAATCAATTCAATTACAAAAACACCTTCATGCTCCGTGAATGCTATCTTGTTATTTGATAACCATACTGGACAATCTTCACCAGAATATTCACCTACCTTCCGATTATTAATGATTTCTTCACCTTTAATATCACTAATAATTATATTGTATGGATGGTTATTATCATTATTGGAAACAGTCAAAAGTAATTTCATCCCATCTGGAGAGATACTTAAACAATTAGCATATTTAAAGCTCTTAGTAGCAATTTTGACTTCAATACAAGTATTCTGAACAAGTTCTATCTTATTCTATCTTATACAGTTGACTTTCCAATCGCTCAGTTGAACCAAATTTGACGAAGAACACTTCTTTTCCGTTAGGCATCCAACTTGGACTTCCAATGGGCTTGTCAAAATTTTTTAAAAACCTTTTCTTTTTTGTATCAAGGTCTAACAACCAGAGTATACTTTCATATTCATACCCGTAATCTTTTTCCAAGTGTATATACCTAGATTCCAAGTAGACAATTTTTGTTCCGTCAGGTGAAATAACAGGTTCCGACATCCAGTAACCCGGTGTTCCTTCTGTAATCAATATTTGGTTAGTTCCATCCGGATACATAGACCAAATTGCGTTATCTCGAACAAAATAGATTTGGTTGGGATTCCCTCGAATAAAATGCCCATTTTTTGTTTTTTCTATAATAGCAGTATCCTCCGCTACACTATTCCCTAATAAGCTAACAGACAAGAACATTGAAACCAACCAAGAAAATAGTATACTCTTTGATATTTTCTTGCTTCTACAGAAAAAGTGATGATTCATTTTTCTTTTCTATCTCCATTCTTCTAACCCAAAAAACAGGATCAGGTTTTGATATTTGACATTTATACAGAATATAAAAACCGACTTAGTGGATATTTTTCACCAGAAGTCGGTTTAAATTCTGTGTTTATTTACTTTTTACCGGTAAATTTTTCATACTTTAGTTTCTTTATAGTTTCTTGTATACTTTGGAACGGTGTTCTATGCCGTATATTTTTATCTGTTTCTTGTTATGATAAACCCAATAGAGAATTATCCAATCTCCAGCGTGGATTCGACATAAACCTTTTAATTCATCTGGTAAAGAAAATAACTGATGATGAAAAAGAACATCAGCGTTTTTTCTTAACCATTCTATCTTTTTAATGACTCTTTGTGCTATTGTTTTATCTAATAAGTCAAGGTCATTCTCTGCCCCGGGTTCAAAAATTACTTGATACATAATTTTCTTTTAATTTCTTCTAATGTTTTACCTTTACCTGCTAAATCATCAGCGCGAGCCTTTTTCATTCTTTTAATGAACTCTGGATTATGTGCCAATAACCAGTCTTCTAATTCTTCTTTGGACTCAGCAGTTTCAAAAACGGTCACCGGGATTGTTACTACACCTGGTTTAGTTTGATAAACTGTTTTTCTTTCTTTAACCATTGTTACTTTTTTCATTTTCTTCTCCTCTTACTGGCATTATCTATTTATTAAAATTTTAACATATTTATCAGATTTGTCAATACTTCGGTACCGGAAAAGTGCCTATAACTAAGCAAATATGCTTAAATTGATATTATGAACGATAAAATCAGCGGTAAGATGCTTCTAAAAAGTGAAGGATAAGATTAACTAATTCTTTTGTTGCTTGAGGGAGGTTTAGATTCTCTATAGAGGTGGATATTTTTTTTAACTTTTCTGGATGAGTAAGGAAATCTTTTATATATTGGATAAATACTGCTGGTGAAAAATCTTCATTTAAAAGAAAATAAGCACAACCCTTTTCACTTAAGTAGCGTGCCTGCAGTTCCTGATGTCTACCAGTAGCATAAGGGTAAGGAATAAGGATTGCTGGTTTTTTTAGGGTGAGAATTTCCGCAATTGTGCTTGCTCCGGCACGAGAAATAACTAAATCGGCACAAGCGTAGGCAAAACCCATCTCTTCCAGATAAGGTAAAACTTTTGCCGGAAAATTTGCTTGGCGATATTTCTCTTCTACCCAGGAAAAATCTTTCTCACCAGTAAGATGAAAGAATTGTATCTTTTCTTTTAAGGATTCATCCTGAAGATTCATCCTAAAGGAAGATAAAAGAGGTAAAGAGTTAACCACCACTTCATTTATTTTTCTTGCACCCGCACTACCACCAAAAATAAGTACCGTAAATTTATCTAAAGAAAAACCAAACTTTTTTCGGGCTTCCTCTTTGGTGATATTTCTCAAGTCATCACGAATTGGGTTGCCCGTATAAACTGTCTTTTCGGGAGGTATACACCAGAACGGTATATACCGAGGAAAAAATTTACTACTTTCCGGAAAACTAAGCGCAATTTTATCCACTAAGGGAGTAAGTAAACGATTGGCTAAACCGGGATATAAATTCTGTTCGTGGATTATTATCGGAATTGAACAAATTTTTCCTGCAAGAATTACCGGAAAAGAAAGATAACCACCCATTCCGAGAATAAGGTCAGGCTGTAAATCTTTAATTATTTTCAAACTTCTTTTTATACTCCAGAAAAGTTTAGGGAAAAAGAATAAAAGATTTAAGGAAATTTTTCGCGGTAATCCCTGGAAGTTAAGTTCAAAAAAAGGTATTCCTTTTGCTTGCAGAATATTTTTTCTTCGTTCATTTTTACGAATAACCAAAAAGACTTCTTTACCCATACGGTAATCACCGCTTTTTTTTAACTCTTGAGCAAGGGCTATACCTGGATAAAGATGTCCACCAGTGCCACCAGTAGCGATTAGTATCCTCATCTATCTAAGAGACATCTCTTTTGCCTGAATTTATTTTTCTTTTCTCGGGAAATATTCAAAAGTATTCCTATCTCCACCAAATTACAAAGTAGTGCTGAACCACCAAAAGAAATAAATGGTAAAGGTAAACCTTTAGTCGGTAAACAACCACAACTTACCCCGATGTTAATCAACGCTTGAAAAGAAATAAGAAAAGTAATTCCACTAGCTAAAAGATAGTCAAAAAAATTCTCTACTCCTCGGGCAATTAACCAGCCACGCCAAAGAATGAGCAAAAAAAGGAAAATTACACCTAAGGTTCCCAGGAGTCCTAACTCTTCACCGAGGATCGGAAAAATAAAATCGGTATGTGCCTCGGGTAAATATAACAATTTCAAACTTCCTCTCCCTAAACCGACACCAATTAAACCACCGGAACCAAGAGCATAAAGTGCCTGTCTTGTTTGATAACTTGCCTTTTCAAAATCAAATAAAGAATTAAAGAAGGATAGCAAGCGTGCCCACTGGTAGGGTTTACACAAAATAAAAATTGCACCTAAGGAGAATCCAAAAAACATTATTCCAAGGAGATATCGCAACTTTACTCCGGCAAGAAAAAACATCACTATACCGGTTAAAGCAATAAAAAAAGCCGTTCCCAAGTCTGGTTCAAGGAAAACTAAAAAACAGACAAGGACAACAAAAACAAACGGCACAAGCAAACCTTTACCAAAATTATCTAACCGACCCCGCTTACGGTCAAAATAGTCAGCAAGAAAAATAACCGTAGTCAGTTTGGCTAACTCTGAAGGTTGAAAACTAAATAGAGAAAAACGTAGCCAACGCCGTGCTCCGCTTACTTGTTTACCTAAAAAAAGGACAAAAATAAGGAGAAGAATTGTTATCAGACACAGTCCCCAAGAGCAGCGCTGAGAATAAGAAGAAGCAATCCGACTGAAAATATAAAGAGCAAACAAACCAAGCATCGCCCAGACAATTTGTTTTTTCAGGAAAAAAATATGGTCAGCAAAACGTTCTTCAGCAATGATTGCACTTGCTGAATAAACCATAATAATTCCTACTCCTAAAAGAATTAAAGTAACAAAAAAAAGTGTATTATCAAAAGTATCGTTTTCTCTGTTCATTCTTTTATTTGCCAAACTAAATCTTTGAAAATTTTTCCCCGTTCTTCAAAGTTACGAAACTGGTCAAAAGATGCACAACCAGGTGAAAATAAAACAATTTCCCCTGAGGAAGCAAGAGAGTAAGCCATCTCCACTGCTTTCTCTAAAGTCACACAATCAATAATTTTCGCTATCCCAGCAAATTCACGAGCAATCTTCTCTTTCGCTTCACCAATTAAAAGTAAAACTTTTACTTTTTCTTTAATTAACGGAAGAAGAGACCTGTAAGGTAAACCTTTATCCCGTCCACCCATAATTAAAATAATTTGTGATTGATTAACTCCTTTCCCAGTAAAACTTCTTAAAGCGACTAAAACTGAATCCGGATTGGTTGCTTTGGAATCGTTAATAAACTTTATTCCCTTAATTTCCCGGACAAATTCTAAACGATGTTCTAAACCACTAAAGGATTCTAAACCGCGAACAATTGTCTGCGGAGATAAACCGACAACTATACCAATTGCTACTGCAGATAAAGCATTCTCTAAGTTATGGGGACCGGGAATTTTTAAAACGGGTGATAAAGTGACAAACGGGTAAGCAAGTAAGCGAAGAATAATATTCTTACCATCAAGGAAGATACCTTGTTTTAAAGGTTTCTGGCGAGAGAAAAAAATAACCTGTGAAAGACAATCTCTGGCTAATTTCCGACAATATTCGTCTTCAGCGTTAAAAATACAGAAATCATCTTTAGTTTGATTTACATAAATCCGTGCTTTAATTTTTGCATAATTTTCTAATGACTGATGACGTTCTAAATGGTCAGGGGTAATATTCAAAATTGCCCCAACTCGGGGATGAAACTTCTCAATCAATTCTAACTGATAACTGGAAACTTCCAGGACAACTACGGTTTGGGAATCAATCTCTTTAACTGCTTGGGAAAGAGGATAGCCGATATTCCCGGCAACAACAACCTTGTTAGGGGTGATTACCCCCTTCTCTTTGGAGGTAATTACCTCCTGGCGGAAAATTTCACCAACTAAAGCACAGGTTGTTGATTTACCATTCGTTCCAGTAATTGCAATAAGTAGTTTAGGTTGAATCAAACGGTAAGCAATTTCTAATTCGCTATAAAGAGGAATATCCTTTTCTTTCGCTTTTTTGATTATTGGAATATCTAAGGGAATACCGGGGGAAAGGATAAGGAAGTCACAAGAAAGCAATTTTTCACTATGTCTACCAAATTCGGTCTCCACATTTTCATTCAGTTCACTAAGGTTTTCAATTTCTTCTTTTTTCTTTATTTCGCTTAAAAATATTTTTGCCCCTAAACTGGAAAGTAAATTTGCACAAGCAATACCGGAACGTGCTGCCCCGAGAACAGAAATTTTTTTCCCTACGAAATTCATCTTTTGCTTAAGTTTTCGGAGATAACTTTATCCATTTTTCCCTCACCTGAATTCTCTCCTCTTATGAGAGAGAGCAATGGGTGAGGGGTCTATCTAATCTTCAAGGAAGTCAAAGCAATCAATGCTAAAATAATCCCAATTATCCAAAAACGGATAGTTACCTTTGGCTCAGCCCAGCCCTTTAATTCAAAATGATGATGTAAAGGTGCCATCTTGAAAATACGCTTCCCATGTATCTGAAAAAAGTAAATCTGTAGAACTACGGAAACAATTTCGGCAAGGAAGACACCACCTACTAAAAGGAGCAATAATTCCTGTTTTATACACAGAGCAATAATTCCAATTGTCCCGCCAAGAAAAAGTGCACCCATATCACCCATAAATATTTCTGCCGGATAAGAATTATACCAGAGAAAACCTAACCCTGCCCCAACAATAGCAGTAAGAAAAATGGTTAACTCGCCACTCCCGGGCACAGGAATTAAACGGAGATAATCAGCAAATTTTGCATGTCCAGCCAAATAAGCAAAAATAGCATAAGTCATTGCCACAATAGTAAGTAGTCCAATTGCCAGACCATCAAGACCATCGGTAAGATTAACCGCATTGGCTGAACTTACGATTACCAGGATAACAAAAACTAAATAGAGGTTACCTAGGATAACAAAGAAATCTTTTAAGTAGGGCACATTAATCCGGGTAGCGTAATTGGGATTAGGCGGGTTAAGGTATAAATATGAAGCAACAAAAAAAGCAAGGAGTAGTTCAAAAAAAAGTTTAGTTCGTGCCGACAAACCACGTGGATGCTTTTTTACTAATTTTAAATAGTCATCAAAAAAACCGACTAACCCTAAGAAGAAAGCCGAAAAAAAGATTAACCAGGTAAAACGATTATCCCAGCGTGCCCAGAGTAAAAAAGAGAGCAATAAACTCAAAAGAATAATCAAACCACCCATCGTTGGTGTACCAACTTTAGAGAAGTGAGTTTTTGGTCCATCTTCACGCAAAGGTTGGATAATTTGATAAAATTTCAACTTACGAATAATTAACGGAGCAAGAAGAAAAAAAATAAACAGCGCAGTTAATAAACTACCAGCAGCACGAAAAGTAATATATTGAAAAACATTAAGAGGTGAAAACAAATGCCGTAAAGAGAAAAAAAGATGATAAAACATATTATTTCAAAAAACGATTCAAACGAGATAACCGCACGATACAAACGAGATTTATCTGTTTGAATCTTGTCCTTTATCTGTCTGAATCAGACGTTCAACTACTTCTTCCAACTTCATTGCCCGTGATGCTTTAAAAAAGATTACCGGTTTAACCCGGAGATAATTTTTTAACTTTTCAACTAATTTTTTCTTATCCTGAAAAACAAAAACTGTTTGCGAAGATTTCTCCTTAATTGCCTTGGCTAAAAATAAAATTTTCTCTCCGTAAAGAAAAATTGTTCTTACAGGTAAAGTAGCGATATATTCACCGAGAGTATAATGTTCTTTTTCACTTTCTTCACCTAACTCAAGCATATCACCTAAAACAAGAATTTTTCCTTTTCCTGGGTAGGTATTGAAGAACCAACTGAGAGTCATACGCATTGAATCCGGGTTAGCATTATAACTATCATCAACTAAAATTGTCTTATTTGGAAGAGAAATTACATTCATCCGTCCAAGTAAAGGAGTAAAATTTTCTAATCCTTGAATAATTGTTTCTAAATTGACACCCTTCCGCCAAGAAGCAGCTGCTGCGGCTAAAGCATTATAAACATTAAACCTCCCCAATAAAGATAGAGAAACTAAATTTTTTTCCCCAACAAAATTTAAAAAAAATTCATTTTTCCCATTTTCTTCTTTTATTTCGGTTGCCTGAAAATCACTTTTCTTCTCAATAGAAAAAGTGGTCTTCTTGAAAGGAAAAAGATAACTGACAAGTAACCGATCATCAGCATTATAGACTACTTCACCTCCTGGAGGGAGAAAATCAAGCACACTAATTTTTTCTTTAAACACACCCTCTATTGAACCGAAAAATTCTAAATGTGTTCTCCCGATATTAGTAAAGATGACCATTTCGGGTTGAGCAATCCGAGAAAGTTGACTAATTTCACCAGGATGATTGGTTCCCATTTCCACTACACAATAGCGATGAATTGGCTCCAATTGAAGGAGAGTTAAGGGAAGACCAATCTGATTATTCCAATTAGCATAATTGACTAAAGTGGGAGAAAACCTCTTGAGGATATTTCCAAGCAATTCCTTGGTGGTTGTTTTCCCATTAGAACCAGTAATCGCAATTAGGAAAGGATTAAATTTCTTGCGGTAGTAAAGGGCAAGAGTTTGCAATGCGTCAAGTGTATCTTCAATTTCAATTACCACGAAATTATCTTTCGGAAGAGATTGTCGGTTAAACTTATTTTTAGCCACAAATGTGCCATAAGCACCGTGAGCAATTGCCTCCGGAATAAACTGATGTCCATCATATTTTTCTCCCTTTAAAGGGATAAAAAAATCACCTCGTTTAAGTGTTCGTGTATCCGTAGAAAAACTAGTGATTATTTGTCCAGGATTACCAGAAATAATTTTTCCTTTAATTACCGGAAGAATTTCTTCTATGGTTACTTTTCCCAAAGAGGTAATCACCTCAACATAATTCCTTTAACAGCTCAGTTACTACTTCTTTATCATTGAAATGGATTGTGCGGTCCGCAAAAATTTGATAATTCTCGTGTCCTTTACCAGCAAGAAGAATAAAATCGCCTGCTTCGGCCATCCTCAATGCTTCCCGAATTGCTTGCCACCGATCAATGATGACTTTGTAATTTTCTTTTTTTACTCGCCGGATTCCTGCTTCGATATCCAAAACAATTTGCTGAGGATCCTCACTTCGCGGATTATCACTGGTAATAATCGTAAAATCACTAAGTTGTGCAGCTACTTCACCCATCAGTGGACGTTTTGACCGGTCACGGTCACCACCACAACCAAAAACAGTGACAATTCGTTTTTTCGCCAATTCTCTTAAGGTTAAGAGAACATTTTCTAAAGCATCAGCAGTGTGTGCGTAGTCAATAAACACACTGAAAGGCTGTCCCCTCTCAACTCGTTCCAGTCGTCCGGGGATAAAAGTCACTTTCCCTAAACCATTGATGATTATTTCCCTTTTAATTCCAATTGCTGAAGCGCAAGCAGCCGCAGCTAAAGCATTTAAGATATTATATTTCCCAACCAGTGGCAAGTGAACCGGAAATTCGTCATTTTTAGTTTGAAGAAGAAAAAAACTATTTTTTTCTTGTAATTTTATCCTCTTTGCTTGAAAATTACTTTTCTTTTTTATTCCATAAGTTAACACTGGAATTTTCACTAATTCAACCAGTTTTTCTCCCCATTGAGAGTCAAGGTTAATTATAGCAAATTTAGGTAAATTTTTCTTCACCTCTAAAGAAAGTGAAGTAAAAAGTTTCGTTTTTGCTGCAAAATATTTTTCCATCGTCTGATGGAAATCTAAATGCTCCCGAGTTAGATTAGTAAATATCGCAAGGTCAAAATAACATCCTTCTGTCCTTTTTTGTTCTAAAGCATGGGAGGAGACTTCCATAATTATACTCTCCACACCCCTTTTTTTCATCCAAGAAATTATTTCCTGCAAGTCAACTGCTTCCGGGGTAGTTAAACCGTAAGAAAACAGTTCTTTCCCTAAGCGATAATTTATTGTTCCGATTACACCAGTTTTTTTCCCGGCTAAATTTAAAATTGACTCAAGGAGATAAGTGGTCGTTGTTTTCCCATTAGTACCAGTTACACCGATAAGTAACAAATCTTTGCTTGGGTGTCGATAAAAATTTGCCGCTAACTTTGCTAAGGCAAGAGACGCATCAGAAACCAAAATTAAGGGTAAAGGACTATCTATTTTTTCTTCACTAACTATGGCTACTGCCCCATTATCTTTTGCTTGTTCAATATAATTTCTACCATGGTCTTTAGAACCCTTGCGGACGACAAAAAGATTACCTCTTTTCACTTTACGTGAATCATAAGTAATACCACTCAGTTCTGTTTCCAGAGACAATTCGGTTTCTGCCTGAATATTTTCAAGAAGATTTTTTAGTTTTTGCATATTTAGTCTCTTCAGTTTCGGGGAGAATTTTATAGCAATTGAGTATCCCTTCGGCAACCCGGGCAAAAACCGGGGCAGCAACAATTCCTCCCCAATAACTTAGTTTTTCTGGTTCGTCAAAAATAACTAAAATTGTCCAGCGCGGATTAGGTAAAGGAAAAAAACCACAAAAAGAAGCAATATGTTTTGTCTGGGAATATTTTCTACTTACTAAATCAAACTTTTGTGCCGTACCGGTTTTACCGGCAATCCGATACCCTTTGATTTTCGCTTCCGTTCCGGTACCCCATTCCACCGCATCTTCCAGTATTTCCTGGAGAATTCGCGCTGTCTTTTCCGAAAGAACACGCCGAATTACTACTGGTGACGAACTCCAAAGTAAATTACCTTTTCCATCACGCACTTCTTTCACTATTTGAGGTTCCATAAGTAGACCTTTATTCGCAATTGCTGAATATGCGTTAATCAACTGAATTGCGGTCACACCAATACCTTGACCAAAACATAACATTGGCAAAAAGACCGGTGAACCAGAAAAAGGAGAGCGTTGAAAACCAAAAATTCCCGGGCTTTCCTCGGGTAACCCGATTCCAGTTGGACTACCAAAACCAAAATTGCGAATATACTGATTAAATCTTTCTTTATTCAACCGTAAACCAAGTTTTGTCATGCCAATATTTGAAGAATAACTTAAAACTTCTCTAAAAGTAAGCAGTCCTCGTTTTTCCGGGTCACGAATTTTCATTCCCTGAAATTCAAAAAGACCGTTTTCACAATTATATCTTTCCTCCGGAGTGGTTAACTTTTCTTCTAAAGCAAAAACCGCCGGGAAAACTTTAAAAGTTGAACCTGGTTCAAAAACTTCATTTAAGCCCGGATTGCTCAACAAGAGTGGATTTTTTTTCCATTCTTCTTCAGAATAAACAGGACGACAAACCCACGCAAGAATTTCACCTGTAGTTACATCTTGGACTAAAAGAATGGCCTTTTTTGCTTTTGTTTCTTGATAAACTTTGGTTAATTCACGTTCAGCAATATGTTGAATTGTTTTATCAATAGTCAGAACAAGATTTTTTGCTTTTTTTTCTTTCTTATCTTGCAGCGAAATTTCTAAGTCAATTTTTCTTCCTTGGGCATCACGACCTTTAAGTTCAGTTACTTGACTGCCACGGAGTAAATCATCATAGGCTAATTCAATTCCTGCAATTCCGTAATTATCAATATTAACCTTACCCAAAATATGCCAAAGAAGATTACCTTCAGGAAAAAAGCGTTGACTTTCTTTTACTAAACCCACACCAGCTAAGTTAAATTTCTTAATTTTTTCGGCTTCAAAAGGGCTAATTTTTCTTTTTAACCAAACGAAAAGACGGGAAGAAAAAAATTTACTTTTTAACTCATCTTTGTCTAAACCAAGAAGGGGAGATAATTTCTTGAGCACATAATTTTTATTCTTTATTATTCTCGGCCAAGCAGCACAAGAATCTACCTCCTTACTTAAGACAAAAATTGAACCATTGCGGTCAAGAATCATCCCGCGGAGAGGCTCTTTGCGTTCAAAGCAGAGATACTGTTTTTTAGCTTGACGAACAAAAAACTTATGTTTAAAAAGTTGAACTTGAAAAAGACGAAAGACAAAAATAAGAAAAACACAAAGTAAGAATAAAAAACAAAGGAATAAACGTTTCGGTTTAAACATAGAAAGATAATTGCTTCCTTTTTCTCTACGGCTCAGGTAAAATAATTACTACCTCACTACTTGCCGGTTTCATCAGTAATTTTTTTCTTGCTATCCGTTCTATATATTTTAAAGAACTTAATTCACCAATCCGGAAGCGTAAATGACGGTTTTTTTCTTCAAGGTTTTCAATTTCTTTTTGCCACAATTCAATTTTATAACCCAGACGCACAACTTGGATTTGTTGCCAGACATAGAAAAGAAGCAAAATAAAAGAGAGGAAAAAATAAAAGATAAACTTTCTTCTTTTCATTGCTTTTCGGCTGCCCGCAACCGTGCACTGCGTGCGCGTGGATTTATTTTCACTTCCCCTTCTTGCGCACGCAGCGGACGGAGAGTAAGAATTTTAAAATTTTTCTGACGAAAAAAATGTTTCACTATCCGATCTTCAAGAGAATGATAAGAAATAACTACTATCCTTCCGCCAGCATTCTGATTAGTACTTTTTAGAACTTTTTCTGCTGCGATTAAACCTTCTTTTAAGTTTTCTAATTCATGATTTACCACAATACGTAAAGCCTGAAAGACACGCGTTGCCGGATGAATTCTTTGTCTTAATGCTTGTTTCGGTAAAACACGAAAAAGTAAATTAACTAAATCAGCAGTCGTGAGAAAAAGTTTTTTTCCCCTTTCTTTAACAATTGCCCGGGCAATGCGTCTTGACCAACGCTCCTCCCCATAAGTATGAAATATTTCATAGAGTTTTTCTTTTGCCCATTTATTTACTATTTCTCTCGCGGTCAATTTTTCACGCTGGTTCATCCGCATATCTAAAGGACCAGTAAACTGAAAACTAAAACCCCTTTCGGGAGAAAAAAGTTGCATACTGGAAATGCCTAAATCAAAAAGTACCCCATTTACGGTTTCAAAACCACATTGGTGAACAACTTTTTCTAAATTTGTAAAATTATCATTAACTAAGAAAAAATTATCCTGATATTTTTTGAGTTTTTCTCGGGCAATTTCAATTGCTTGCTCATCCCAATCAATTCCAATTAGTTTTCCGTGAGGACCCAATTTCTCTAAAATTTGCCAAGCATGTCCTCCGCTACCGAGCGTGCAATCAAGATATATCCCCTCAGGCTCGGTAAGCAAAAATTTAACCACTTCTTCGGTCATCACCGGAATATGAATATCCATTCTTATCTGTCTCTTCGCTTCTTCACTTTAAGAGTTTCGGGGACTTCTTCGAGCGACTTCAAATTCTTTGAGAGGTTTCTTCTTACTTACTCCAAGAGTTTCGGAAATCTCTCTGAACGATATCAAAGTTTTTGACGCCACTCGGCTTTAGTCAAAAAATTATAGAGTGAAGAGAGGGTTTCCGAAACTCTTTCACCTCCGCTTTCAAAGAATTACTGAGTGAGAAAAAGATTCCCGAAACTCTTCTTCCTTTTTCTGAGGAACCGAAGAAGAATTTCCCAAACTCTCCTTTCCCTTTTATATTCCTAATTCCTCAGCAATTTTCGTATAGGTTGGTTGCACTTTATTTTGATATTTCTTCCATTCTTCTTCTGCCCAAATTTCCAGATGGTCAAGAAGACCGATCAGAACAATTTCTTGTTTTATTTTTGCATAATGGCATAAATTTTGAGGTAGGAGAATACGACCTTGTTTGTCTATTTTAACTTCATTGGCTAAAGATAAAAAAATTCTTTTAAAAGCACGGATATCAACTTTTGCTAAGGAAGGTAAAGAATTTAATTTTTCGGTTATCCTTCGCCATTCCTGCTCGGGATAGAGAAAAAGACAACCTTCCAAACCAGCAGTGAGAATAAGTCTACCATTCCCTCTCTTTAAGATTTTTCTCCGCAATTGGGAAGGAAGAAAAAGACGATTTTTTTTATCTAAAAAATGTTCATATGAGCCAATCATCTTTTTACCACTTTATCCCACTTTATTCCACTTTATAGCAGAAAAAAGAAAAAATGTCAATAGTTTTTTAAAAAAAAATTTTACAAAATCTTCTAAGCAGAATGGAAAGTTTAAAATCTGGCAGTGAAACTTAGGCGGTGAGTATTGCCGAGGTCAGCGTAGGGAAGGAAAGAGTAGTCAATTTGATAATTTGAAAATTTCAAACCTAAACCAGCACCAAACTTAGTGAATTGGTTATTTCCGCCTGAGGCGGATCCGCCTTTGGCGG